>WNFB01000041.1_pt1 | contig 76614 bp, 82 predicted proteins | sample 5400501 | NCBI WGS metagenome assembly WNFB01 (sample SAMN13153341, study PRJNA577476) | soil metagenome | isolation source: 200 cm saprolite under Douglas fir tree site 2 hole 1 | place: USA:California | collected 2015-04-18 | reverse complement strand
GCCGGGCTGGTCCAGGTGCCGTCGAGGACGATCTGGTCGTAACACTCGTCGCTGAGCAGCCACAGGTTGTGCCTCTGCGCGAGCTCGATCATCGCCGCGATCGTGGCGGCCGGATAGACCGCGCCGGTCGGATTGTTGGGGCTGTTCACGACCAGGATCTTCGTGCGCGGCGTGACAAGAGCCGCCAGCGCGTCGAGGTCGGGCTGGAAGCCGGCGGATGGCGGGCAGGGATAGAACACGCCGCGCGCGCCGAGCCAGGGCAGCATAATCCGGTAGTTCGGCCAGCCTGGGTCGGGAAGCAGCACCTCGTCGCCCTGCTGGAGGACGGCCGCGAACATCGCCGCGATCGCGCCCACGCCGCCGGGCCCGCATGCGATGCTCCCCGTCGTCGACCTGATCGCGTTTACGCGGGCGAGCTTCTCGACCAGCCTTTCCCGCAGCGAGAGCAGTCCCTGGGTGTGCGTGTAGAAGGTCATGTTCTCGTCGATCGCTCGCTTGCCGGCGTCCTTGACGTGCTGGGGAGTGGGGAAGTCCGGCTGGCCGACGTCGAGACGAATTGCGCCGGGCGTCCGCAGCGCCTCATTCGAAATTTCACGAATCCCCGAGTGGGCCATCTCGGCCGGTCCGTGAGCGAGCGAAGGGAGAGCTATTCGGGCCATTGCAGTCCTTAGACTATCCGAGGGGTCCGCCACACCCAGCCATGACGATGCCGCACGCCCCAGAAACCTTCGTCCACCTGCACAACCACACCGAGTACTCGCTGCTCGATGGCGCCAGCCGCATTCCCACGATGGTCGTGCGAGCCGCCGAGCTCGGGATGCCGGCGATCGGCCTCACCGACCACGGAGTCATGTACGGCGCGATCCACTTCTACAAGGCCTGCAAGGAAGCGAACATCAAGCCGATCATCGGCTGCGAGGTCTACGTCGCGCCGCGCTCGCGCCTGCTGCGCGAGGGTCGCGTCGACCGCGACCCCAACCACCTGACTCTGCTGGCCGCCGACCGCGAGGGCTACCTCAACCTCATGCGGCTGTGCACGGTCGGCCAGATGGAGGGGATGTACTACCGGCCCCGCATCGACAAGGAGATCCTGGCCGAGCATTCGAAGGGGTTGATCGCTTTGTCAGGCTGCCTGCAGGGAGAGGCTGCGAGCAAGATCGTCGACGGCGACATCGAAGGCGCTCGGGAGTCGGTCGCTACCTATCGCGACATCTTCGGCCAGGACCGATTCCTGCTCGAGGTCCAGCGTCACGGCATCGACAAGCAGGTCGAGGTCAACGGCGTGCTGGCGCGGTTTGGCAAGGAGCTCGGACTGCGGGTCTGCGCCACCAACGACCTGCACTATGTGCACCGGCACGACTCCGAGGCGCACGACGTCCTGCTGTGCCTCCAGACCGGCGCGCGCTTTAACGATCCCAACCGCTGGCGCTTCTCGACCCAGGAGAACTACCTCAAGACGCCGGCCGAGATGATCGAGGCGTTTGCGGACATGCCCGAGGCCCTCGTCAGCACGCTCGAAGTCGCCGCCCAATGCGATCTCACACTCGAGCTGGGCGCCACGCTGCTGCCGCCCTTCGACGTCCCCGACGGCTTGACGCCGGACGCGTACCTGAAGCAGCTGGTGTTGAAAGGCCTCGAGTGGCGATTCGGGCAGCCGGCGCCTGCGGCAAGAGAGCGCGCGGAGCAGGAGCTCAACGTCATCAGCCAGACCGGGTACGCGTCGTACTTCCTGATCGTCTGGGACTTCTACAACTTCGCCCGGCACAACGGGATCGTCGTCGGGCCGGGACGCGGCAGCGCCGCGGGAAGCCTGGTCTCGTACTGCCTCGGAATCACAAACCTCGACCCGCTGCAGCACGGGCTGATCTTCGAGCGGTTCTTGAACATCGACCGAGTGTCGATGCCGGACATCGACTGCGACTTCTCCGTCGAGGGGCGTGAAAAAGTCATCCGGTACGTGTCCGAGAAGTACGGCGCGGACCGGGTGGCCCAGATCATCACCTTCACCACGATGGCCTCCAAGGCCGCGATCCGCGACGTCGGCCGCGTGCTGGAGGTCCCATTGCGGGACACCGACCGCCTGGCCAAGCTCGTGCCGGTCTGGCAAGGCAGGTCGAAGACGCTCGAGGACACGGTCAAAGAAGTCCCCGAGTTTCGCGAAGCCTACGAGTCGAGCGACGAGGCCAAGCGCCTGATCGACGTCGCCAAGACGCTCGAGGGCGTGTCACGCAACGTCAGCACGCATGCGGCGGGCGTCGTGATCGCGCCCGAGCCGCTGGTTCGGTACACGCCGCTGCAGTACGGTCCCGGCCGCGAAGCGGTGATCACTCAGTACGACATGAAGGCAGTCGGCGACATCGGCCTGTTGAAGATTGACTTCCTCGGCCTGCAGAACCTCGACATCATCGCGACCTGCATGCGCCTGGTCAAAGAACGCACCGGCGTCGAGATCGACATCGAGCACATCCCGCTGGACGACGCCAAGACCTACGAGCTGATCTCGGCCGGCGACACCCACGGTGTGTTCCAGCTCGAAGGCGCGGGCATGCGCCGGATGGTGATGGACATGCGGCCTTCTCGATTCGAGGACATCATCGTCGCGATCGCCCTGTTCCGCCCGGGGCCGATGCAGGACATCCCCGCCTACATCGCGCGAAAGCATGGGCGGGAGCCGATCGAGTACCCGCACGAGTGGCTCGAGCCCATCCTCGGCAGCACGTACGGCGTTTTCACGTACCAGGAGCAGGTCATGGAGGCGGCGCGCGTGCTGGCCGGCTTCAAGCTCTCCGAGGCCGACATCCTGCGCTCGGCGATGGGCAAGAAGGACCGGGTCAAGATGGCGCAGCAGCGCCACAAGTTCGTCAAGGGCGCGGTCGCCAAGGGCATCGCCGCGGAGGCCGCCGAGATCCTCTTCGACCGCATCGCCGCCTTCGCTTCGTACGGTTTCAACAAGAGCCACTCGGCCGCCTACGCGGTTATCAGCTACCAGACCGCGTACCTGAAGGCCAACCATCCGCTCGAATACATGACCGCCCTGCTGGTGCACATGGAGGGCACTGCCGAGCGGGTCGCGACGGCGATCGTCGACTGCCGGCTGCGGGGCATCGACGTGCTGGCGCCGGACATCAACCGGTCACGTACCGACTTCGCCATGACCGACGGACGGATCCTCTTCGGACTGGCCGCGATCAAGAACGTCGGCCGGCACGCGGTGGAGAGCATCGCCGCGCTGCGGGACGGGGACGGCGCCTTCAAGTCGCTCGAGGACCTGTGCGAGCGGACGTCCGCGATCCAGGACGTCAACCGTCGTGTCCTCGAGTCGCTCGTCCAGTCAGGCGCGTGCGACTCGCTCGGCGAGCGCGCCCGGCTGATCGCCGCGCTCGACCACGCGGTGAGCCGGGCCGAACGGGCGCGGCGCGACCGCGAGTCGGGCCAGACGTCGCTGCTCGACATGGTCGGATCGCCCGAAGTCGAGTCTGACGACTACGGCCTGACGATCGACGTCGCGCCGATGGCGGGCGACGAGAAGCTGCGGCTCGAAAAGGAGCTCCTCGGCCTTTACCTGAGCGACCACCCGCTGCGGCGGATCTCGGCCGAGCTGGCCAGGCTGTCGGACACCCAGGCGGTCGAGGTGACCAGTGCCTTGCAGGACACCGAGGTGCGTGTCGCCGGGCTGGTGCGCGAAGTCCGGCGCGTCGTCACGCGGAAGGGCCAGATCATGGCGTACGCCACCCTGGAGGACCTGACCGGATCCGTCGACGTCGTTTTGTTCCCGCGCGTCTTCGAACAGACACGACTTCTCTTCGAACCCGACAAGGTCGTCGTCGTCCAGGGCAAGGTGGACGCGCGGGCCGGCAGCACGCGAGCCAGCGGCGCTGCGGCATCGCCGGTCGAGCCGGAGCTGGAGGCAGAGGTCGAAACGGCGTCGGTCGTGGCGGACATGGCGTGGCTGTGGGACGACCCGGATTGCCTGCCGGTGGCCCGGCGGCAGCTAGTCCACGTGCGCATTCCAAGCAGCGACGCGGGCCTGGCCGAGCGGCTGGAATCGGTGCTGGTGCGCCACCCGGGGACGGACGAGGTGGTGCTCCACGTCGTGGTTGGGAGCCGCGAGGTGGTGGTAAACGCCGATCGCTATCATGTCCTGGCCGGTCCGGCGCTGATGGCCGAGATCGATGACCTGGTGGGTCAGGCCGCGACGAAGCTCGAAACCGTGCGACCGAAGGCGCAATCCAACGGCTATGGACGGGGAAATGGTGAACGAGGAAGAAGGGGGTAGCGGGCGCTACATCGTGGTCAAGGCGCTCGAGGACGGCGTCGTGATCATGGGACTGACGCGTGGCAAGGACACGCGGTCACATCACTCCGAGCGGCTTGACGCCGGAGAGGTGCTCGTGGCGCAGTTCACCGAGCTGACGGCGGCGATCAAGGTGCGGGGCCGGGCCGAGATCCTCACCGACGTCGGGAAGGTCGCCTCGGGCCTCTAGCCCTCAATCGGGAGGCCGGCTGCCTTCCAGGCCTCGAAGCCACCGATGACGTCGGTGGCGTTGATGAGGCCGAGGTCCTGGAGAGACGCCGCCGCGAGGCTCGACGAGAAGCCCTCGGCGCAGATCACGATCACCCGGACCGCATGGTCCTTCGCCTCGGCGATGCACGACGGCGAACTCGGGTCGAGCCGCCACTCGAGTACGGTGCGTTCGATGCGCAGCGCGCCAGGGATGCCGCCATCTCTCGACCGCTGCTCGGCGGTCCGAGTGTCGACCAGCAGGGCTCCTGCCCTATGCTCGGCGGCTGCCTCCTCCGCAGTGACCCGCTCGAGGCGAAGCCTGGCTTTCTCGAGCAGCACGTCGACGGAGATTCTGGGTGGCTCAGCTGACAGAGAGGTCGCGACGCGGCGCGACCTCTCTCGTTTGGTTCGGCTACTCAGCGAAAACGCCGTTCTGAATGCGACCGAGCTGTGCGAAGACGCTGGTCGTCGGTGACGGGTTGGAAACGAAGCTGAAACCGTTGGAGTTGCTCGCCGACCAGGTCATCGTGGCGCTGCTCATCACCAGCTCACCTGATGAGCCGGGGGTGGTGACACCGCCCCTGCTGCTGACGGGACCGTTCCAGTGAATGTCAAAACTGCATTTCGCGTCGACTGGAGGGGAGCCTGGGAAGTGGAACAGCGCGTTCGGAATGTTAAAGAAGTCGCTTACCGCGAGATCCGTCGCGCTCATGTGCGCGGTGCCCGTACCAAGCTCGACCGGGCCTACGGGTGATATGGGCAGTGTCCAGAACAGTCCGCCGGGATAGGGGTGGATCCCCGGGTCGAAGTCGTGCTCCTGAGTCGTGGGATCTGACAGATCCCTGTAGAGATCCAATCAAACGAAACCGAACGTGCCTTTGTGGACCGCTCCGTCAACGCCAACATAGACACCGCTCATGAACCTCATGTCCGTGTCGAAGAAAAGACTCTTGGTGCTGCCGTCTGGATTTGTGGCTGTCCCCGTGCCCTGGACCTCTGCCACTCCCACCGCCCCATTGAAGTCGCCGATCGACGAGGGATCGATGCCCGGACCGAAGAATGTGAGGCTGAAGTCGATCCCGCCCAGGTTGACTATGTTGGTCGTGGGCTTCGGCGCCACGTTCGATGCTTTGCGGGCGAGCACGGTGGCTGGGAACAGACCCGCCCCGAAAGCCGCGCCGGCAGCGCCCGCCATGGAGCCGATGAACGCTCTGCGCGACAGGAGATGGTGGATGTGATGAGAGCCGAGAGCCGACGGGGGCGCAAGGGACCACCTGGAGAGGTCCATTGTGAAGGGTCGCATGGCATCACCTCCGAAGGGCGAGACCGAGCCAACGACGGTGCTGGGATGTTAGTGCGGATCGGGCGGTCTGTCGATGGGACGTCCGTCACTCCGCGCGCCGACCCGGAAGGGCGCTCCAAGGGCCCTCTAGTAATCTTTCGAGTTGCGCACGCCCACGTAGCTCAGGCGGTAGAGCATTTCCTTGGTAAGGAAAAGGTCCCCGGTTCGAATCCGGGCGTGGGCTCCACATCGTCTCTCAGGGTCGATTTCGTATTCGCTGGAAGGCTTCTGCAAGTGGTTGGGCAGTCGCTTGGAACGAGCCCGGAATCAGACCATAACTTGGCGAGTTAACAGGTCCAGCTGCTCGAGCTGCGATCGACGACGAGATGAAAGGCGCGATCAACAAGTTCGTTGCTCGGCGGCCTAGCGTGGGGCCCGGACAGTAGCCTGTTTCGAATGACGGCTCGGATCGATGAGCTGCCCGGCATTACCTACCGGGGAAGCCACCAGACCAAAGAGCTCGTCATGGGGCAGTTGCCCGATTCCCTGCGAGACGCTTTGGGCGTGGTGAACGGCCTCGTTGCTTTTCGCGGTGGCCTTCATATTCGAGGTGCTGTGGACGAGCCGGCGTGGCACTCGCTCGGAGCAGCGTGGCGCGGCCACCGCGCGTTTTGGCGGCACTACCGTTCGTTGACTGAAGCGGACGTTCCTTTCGGCCAGGATGCGCTCGGCGATCAATTCTTCCTCCGTGGAGAGGAGGTTTGGAGGCTGCTGGCCGAGACCGACGAAGCCGAGGTGGTCAGCGTGTCCCTGGCTGACTTTCTCGGGTCGTGCTTGCATGACCCGGTCGGATTCCTGTCCCTCGAACCATTGCTTCGTCTGGAGCAAGAGGGATCACATTTGAGTCCGGGCCAACTGATTAATGCCTACCCGCCATTCGCGACATCACAGTCTTCGGCCGGCAACGTGTCTCTGCGGGCTGTGCCAATCGATGAGCAGCACTATTTCTTGGAGAAACTCTCCGCCACCTTGCGCGATCTCCCACCTGGCGCGCCTTTTGAGATGAAGTTCGTCGACTAAGTTCCGGCAGGCGAGTTCAACGGTCTCGTGGATCGGTAACCGCGGCGCCGAAACGGCATAGACTCGCGCCAAATGCCGTCCCTTACGGCGCCGGACGGGGTTCGCCTTCAATACGAGGTCGAGGGCTCGGGTCCGCCCCTCGTGCTGCATGTAGGCGCGGGCGCCGATGCCGACCTCTGGCGCGCCGCCGGTTACGTCGAACCTCAGTCCAGGGCATACACCTGCATCCTTTTCGACCATCGCGGACACGGCAAGAGCGACCACCCCACCGGCGTGGCGGCGAATCACCTCGACCGATACGCCGATGACCTGGCGGCCCTCGTCAAGCACCTGGGCCATTCGAGCGTCTCGTTCTTCGGCTGGTCAAACGGCCTGGCCATAGGGCTGAAGGCAGCCGACCAGCATCCCGACCTGTTCGACGCGCTGGTCCTGTTTGGAACGATGGCCAGGCGGGCCACGGCGGAGCAGCTTGCCGAATCAACGAAGCAGCGGCTGGCCGCCATGCGTGAGAAAGGCTGGCGGTACCTGCTCGACGAAATGGTCGCCTCGGAGAAATTTCCAGTTCCGCAGTGGTTCCTGGACCGTATGCTGGCCACGGACACGGGGCCATGGTTCGCCTACACCGAAGCTCGGCCGTTGTGGAACTGGAGCCCGTGGGACGCACTGCCGAAAGTGAGCGCGCCGACCCTGATCCTGGCCGGCGAGCTGGAGGATCCGGACGATGTCATGCGCGAGGTGGCGGCGAAGATGCCCGATGCCACGCGCATCCGCATCCCCGACCGCGAGCACATCAACGCGTTCCTCTACAGCGAGTTCGTCGTCCCGCACGTGATGGACTTCCTGAGCAAGCACATGACTCACATTCGAGTTGCCGATGCCTCACCTGGCGAGCAGACTTCTGCCTAACGTCATGCCATCCGACAGTCGAGAGGTCGGCGCACTTGTTGCGGCCGCGAGAAGCGATCCGGAGGGCTTCTGGGCCAAGGCCGCCGAGGCGCTGCCATGGCGCCGCCGGTGGGACAGAGTGTTCGATTGGGACCCGGAGCACCCCGACGAGCGCGGCCGCTATTTCCGCTGGTTCATCGGCGGGGAGACAAACCTCGGATACAACTGCGTCGACCGTCACGTGGAGGCGGGCCAGGCCGGTCGGGCCGCCCTCGTGTGCCTGGACGAGCGCGGCGGCCAGGACGTCCTGACCTACGCCCGGCTGCGCCACGAGATGCGGAAGACCGCGGCTGCGCTGCGCGGCCTCGGCGTCAGGAAGGGGGACCGCGTCGGCATCTACATGCCGACCTGTCGCGAAGCGATCGTCCTCATGCTGGCGTGCCAGCGCATCGGCGCCATCCACCTGGTGGTCTTTGCCGGGTTCGGCTCCGGCGCCCTGGGAGACAGGCTTCAGATGTCAGGCGCGAAGGTGCTCTTCTGCTCCGACCTGACCTACAGGAAAGGCAAGGACGTGCCCCTGAAGGGAATTGTCGACGAGACGCTCGAGGAGTACGGAGAGCACGTAAGCAGAGTTGTCGTGCACCGGCGCGGAAACGAAGCACCGCCGATGCGGGAAGGCCGCGACATGTACTGGCGGGATTTCATGGCGCTTGGCGAGGGCCAGAGCGACGACGTGGAGTGGGTCGAGTCCAACGAACCGGCCTTCATCCTCGCTACGTCAGGCACGACAGCAAAACCAAAGCTCGCGGTCCATGCCCACGGCGGCTACCAGGTCTACGTCCACTCGATGGGCGACTGGGTTTTCGGTCTCAAAGGAACCGATGTGTGGTGGTCGACCTCTGACATCGGTTGGGTCGTCGGCCACAGCTACATCGTCTATGGGCCCCTGCTTGCGGGCTGCACCACAATCGCCTATGAGGGAACGATCGACCATCCCACGCCCGAGACCTTCTACCGGATCATCGAGGAGAACGCGGTCACGGGCATCTTCACCGCGCCCACGGCGGTCCGCATGATGATGAAGTACGGCACCGATCCAGCGCGCATGCACGACCTGACATCCCTGACCCGAATCGTCTGCGCGGGTGAGGTCCTCAACGTGCCGGCCTGGGAATGGCTGCAGAAGGACGTGCTGCAGGATCGCATCCCGGTGATCGACCACATGTGGCAGACGGAAACCGGCGGGCCGATCTTCGGCAACCCTTGGGGCGTCGGCATGCTGCCGATCAAGCCAGGTTCTGGCGGCATCGCGCTGCCCGGAGTGCAGGCGAAGGTCGTCTCACCAGAGGGCCAGGAGCTGCCGCCCAACGAGAAGGGCATGATGGTTATCGAGCGGCCGTTTCCCGGTTTGACCGCGACTCTGTGGGGCGAGGTCGAGCGCTACGCCACGGATTACTGGCGCCGCATCCCCGGCAAGACCCTGTACCTCAGCGGCGATGCATCCTCGTTCGACGAGGACGGTTACGTCTGGTTCAGCGGACGGGCCGATGAGATCATCAAGATCGCCGGCCACCGGCTTGGAACCATCGAGGTCGAGACGGCCTTCCTCCGACACCCCGGTGTCGCGGAGGCGGGAGTCACGGCTCGCCCGGATCCCGTTCGCATGGAGGTCATCTCCGCGTTCGTCGTTTTGAAGAAGGGTTACGAGCCGTCCGAAACGGTGCGCAAGGAGCTGCTCGACACGGTTCGCCGCGAGCTCGGTCCAATCGCCGTCGTGGGCGACCTCAACTTCGTCTCTATGCTGCCCAAGACGCGGAGCGGCAAGATCATGCGCCGGGTGCTCAAAGCGGTGACCCTCGACAAGGATCCAGGCGACATCTCGACCATCGAAGACGCGGGATCGGTGTCGGAAGCACGTGAAGCGTGGGAGGCGATGCGCAAGGAGGTGTCCAGGCCGGTCTAGAAGGGCTTGAACGCGCCAATCCAGATGGCCGCGAAGGGTCTGGTGCCACCAGTCTCGATCTAAGTCCTCTCGACGGGCAGGCCCGCGGACGACCACTCGGGAAACCCATCCTCAAGCTGGCGCGCTTTGTAGCCGCGCTTCTTGAGCACGCGGACCGCCTCGGGAGCAAAAGCGCAGTACGGGCCTCGACAGTAAGCGACAACCTCCCTGTTCTTAGGCACCTGCCTGAGCCGTCGCTCCAGTTCGGCCAGTGGTATCGAAACCGCTCCCGGCAGGTGACCCGCATCAAACTCGTCGCGCGGTCTGACGTCAAGCACGACCAGCTGATCCCCTGATCGAATCCGCCTGTACAGCTCTTTGCGGCTCACCGGCTCGAGACCGTTGCGAGACCCGACGTAGGCCTCGACAAGTCGCTCGACGTCCGCAAGCCGGTCGGCGGCAAGGGAGCGCAGGGACGTCCAGAACTGATAGACCTGCTGCGTCGCCAGGCCGTAACTGATGAAGGTTCCATTGCGGCGGCTGCTGACCAGCCCGGCATCGCGAAGGATCTGGAGGTGTTGGCTGGTGTTGGCGATCGTCAGATGGACCTGTTCCGCAAGCGCCTCAACCGTCCGCTCGCCATTGGCGAGCACATCGAGGATTTCGATTCGCCGGCCGCTGGCCAATGCCTTGCCAAGGCGAGCGAACTGGTCGAAGAGCTCCCCCTTCACTCTCTGGTCTGGCATCGAATTCCAATTATCACTTGAATAGCCGAGGAGTGGGCGCCGCCCGCGCTCCGAGGTTGACCCAGGAATCGAGCCCTGCAAGCGCGGTCAAGGTCGCCACGAGTCCGACCGCGACCGGGATCCCCGCGAGATCGGCGGTCAGACCTGCAAGCAGGGCACCAAAGAGGTATCCGGAATCGCGCCAGAAGCGGTACACGCCGGTCGCGCCGGCTCGCCAGGCGGGATCTGAGTAGTCGCCGACCGCGGCAAGCAGAGTCGGATAGACAAGCGCCGTACCCGCTCCGAGCAGTACCGCCGCGCCCGACCACGCGGCGAAGCCTGTGCCCACGGCAAACCAGGTCAAGGCGATCGCCTGGAGCCACATGCCCGCCGCAATGATGGGGCGGCGCCCATAACGGTCGGACAGGGGTCCGGTCATCAGCTGGCCGACGGCCCAGACGGCCGGATACAACCCGGCGATGAACCCGATGCCCGCAGCGTCCAGGCCGCGGTGCAGGAAGAGAAGAGGCAGCAACCCCCACGCCAGGGCGTCGTTGGCGTTGTTGACCAGCCCGGTCCGGCTCAGGACGGCAAGCCGGCGGTCCCCATACGAGCCAAGCCGCCAGATCCGCGCGAAAGGCAGGCTCGGGCCGCCGTTCGATTCGAGCTGGGCATGCGCTCGAGTCTCGCGCACGGCCAGTGCGCTCAGCCCGAGCCCGAGCCCCGCAAACGCGACGCCCAGAAAAAAGGGTTGCGGTCTCAGCCCGTAACGCGAGGCGATGAAACCCGAACCTGCCGCCGACAGGGCGACCGCCAGATAGCCCGCAAACTCGTTCAGGCCGGCCGCAAGTCCCCGGCGGCGAGGCCCCGCGAGGTCGATCTTCATGATCACCGTCGCGGACCAGCACAATCCCTGGCTCACCCCCAACAGGAGATTGGCGGCGACCACCCAGGCCCACGCCGGAGCGAGCACGAGGATCAGCGGCACCGGGAGCGCAAGCAGCCACCCCGCGACGAGGACCGGCTTGCGCCCGAACCGGTCGGCCGCCGCTCCGGCAGCCAGGTTGGCGAGCGCCTTGGTCAAGCCAAAGGCGCCGACAAAGGCCAGGCCTGAGGCGGCTGACCGGATGCCGAACGTCTGCGAGCCAAGGAGGGGGACCAGGCTCCGCTCCTGGCCGACCAGCGCGCCGACGAGGCCGTTGATTCCAACCAGGAGCCCGAATTGACCGAGGTTGGGCAGCAGTCCCAGCGCGACGGGTGGTTGAGTCAATCCTCGCTTATTCAATTTATCGCTTGACAATTTGAGAATGAGGAGCATAATAGCCCGCATTGCTGCTCCTGTAAAGAGCAAGGAGGGCTGAAATGCTCGACCAGACTCAAGTCGCGGACCGGGTCGGACTCACCGAGGACGACGTCCGTCGGGTCGTGCGGGAGGAGCTGGAGAAAAGTCAGAGGCGCGATCCGGCATCCAGGAAATTGGCCATCATCGCCTCCAAAGGAACGCTCGATTGGGCCTATCCGCCACTGAACCTGGCCTGCGCGGCGGCGGCAACCGGCATGGAAGCGTCAATTTTCTTCACCTTCTACGGGCTCAACATCATCCGCAAAGACTTCGAAAAGAAGCTCAAGATCACACCCGTCGGCAATCCGGGAATGGCAATGCCGGTGCCCATGCCAGACATCGTCAGCGCGCTGCCAGGCATGACCTCGCTGGCAACTCTGATGATGCGGTCGCGCCTGCGAAAGCACAACGTGAGCACGATTCGGGAGCTCCTCGACCTGGCGCGGGAGCTCGGGGTCAGGCTGATCGCCTGCGACTTCACCTTCGAGGTCTTCGGCTACCAGGAAAAGGACTTCATCGAGGGAGTTGAGTTCGGAGGCGCCGCCGCCTTTCTGTCACAAGCGAGACGGGCACACGTGACGCTGTTCATTTAAGGAGGTGACCGCAGTGGCCAGGGTGATCGAGGACCGCGTGCTGGACGCCAGAGGGTTGATGTGCCCAATGCCGGTGGTCAAGGCCGGCCGCGAGCTCAGCGCAATGCGCCCGGGAGAGGTCCTGAAGGTCATTGCCGGCGACCGTGCGGCAAGGACCGACTTTCCCGCGTGGGTGGAGGACGTAGGGCACGAGCTGCTCGAGTCGATTCAAGAACCTGACGGGACGCTGGTCTTCTACGTCCGAAAGAGGGAAGAGTTGGAGTGATTTTCAAGCAGTTTCGCTTCGAACCTGCCGCCCAGGCCTCCTATCTGCTGGCGTGCGGTGCAGTCAAGCAGGGGTTCGTGGTCGATCCCATCTTTGACCTTGGCTCAGATTTCTACCTGCTGGAGGCGGCGGATCTCGGCGTCACCCTTGTCGGCGTTCTGGAGACGCATCTGCACGCCGACTACGTTTCCGGCGCCCGCGACCTGGCTCGTCGGGCGCGCGTTCCACACTACGTTCATGAGTCGGCCCTTGGTCGCGTCAGCTATCCGTTCTGGCCTCTCAAGGACGGTGAGCTCCTCAGCGCCGGGCAGGTCGAGATCGAGGTGCTCTGGACCCCTGGCCACACACCCGAGCATGTTTCGTACCTGGTCACGGATCGCGGCCGCGGCGCTGAACCCTGGTTCGTGCTGACGGGTGACTCGCTGCTGGTCGGTGACGTCGGCCGGCCCGATCTGCTCGTGGGCGATGCAAGGCTCGACGTGATGGATGAGGGCGAGCGCGCGGCGACGCTTTACCGCTCGATCAAGGAGCGCCTGTTCAGGCTTCCGGACCATGTCGAGGTCTATCCCAATCACTACGGCGGCTCCAGCTGCGGCGGCGTCAATCTGAGCGGCAAAGCCAGCTCGACGATCGGACTGGAAAAGGTGCTCAACCTGCCGATGCTTCAGCCAGACGCCGCCGGCTTTGCCGCCTTCGTGCGCGAGACGTCGCGCCCTGTGCCCGAAGGCTATCGCCGCCTCAAGGCGATCAACCTGGGGCTACTGGACAAGGAGGACCGCGTCACGGCCACCGCGCTGACCGGACAGGCGGTCGAAAAGGCGCAAGCGCACGGAGCAGTTGTACTCGACGTGCGTCCGGCGCTCCGCTTCGCAGCCGGACACCTGCCGGGCGCTGTGAACCTCCAGTTCAACCGTGCCGATCTGGCCGACCGCGCGCTTCTGGCCCTGCCCACCGACCTGGAAATCATCATTCACGGTGAGCCGGAAGCCCTGGCTGTCGAAGCAGTCGAGCTGCTCACAGGCGCAGGCTTCCGGGTCGCCGGTTATCTCGACGGTGGATTGTCGGTCTGGGAAGACGCAGGCAAGCCAGTCTCGAGACTGCAGGTCTTGAGCGTCGCGGATCTGCAGGAGCGCATCGACCACTTCCAGGTGATCGACGCCCGCGAACGGCATGAGTACCGGCGCGGTCACATCGAGGGCGCGTTCCTGTTGCCGAGCTCAGCGGCCTGGATCGACGCTTCAAAAGCCCCCAACCACCTGGCGCTGGCCGTTCATTGCGGAGATGTTGCAAGAAGCGGTCTGGTGGCGTCGATCCTGGAGAGGGCAGGGCGCGACGTCAGACTTGTTGCCGGTGGCATGAACGCCTGGCGTGAGCAGGGCTACCCGGAGGTCAGCGAGATCGCGAGCGAACGATGATGCAGGCAGGTGAGCTGAAAGCAGACGAGCAGGTCAGTGTGCTGGCTGATCTGTATTCGCGGCGAGCTCTGGCCTACGACACCCTCTGGAGTCCGGTCATGCGACCGCTCGGCGAGCGTCTGATCAATCGCCTTCGGTTGTCAGATTCAAAGCGTGTGATCGATGTCGGCACGGGCGCCGGCGCGCTGCTGCCCGCGATCCAGAGTGCGGCTCCAGATGCAACCGTCCTCGGCATCGACCGCTCTGAGGGGATGCTCCGCCTGGCGAAGACACGGTACGCCGGGCCGCTGGAGGTCATGGACGCCGAGAGCCTGGCGTCGCCGGATGAGGTGTTTGACGCCGCGATAGTCGCCTTCGTCCTCTTTCACCTGCCGCATCCAGAGCGATGCCTCGAGGAAGTGCATCGGGTGCTCAGGCCAAAAGGATCGGTTGGCACCATCACCTGGGCCACCGAGGAGTTCCCAATCGCGAACGCGATCTGGGACGAAGAACTGGAAGCGGCCAGCGACGGCTCCCATGCTCCCCGCCACCGATAACAGAGGCAGCTGCAATACCCCGAGGAAAGTGGCCGGTCTGCTGCAACGGGCCGGCTTCGGACAGATCCACACCTGGAGGCAGCGCTTACGTGTTTCACGGAAGCGTAGTCATGGCGACGGCTGTCAAACTGAGGGGGCGAGATAGCCATGGTTGAGAGGTTTGCGGCGGCCCCGGTGGACGTCGACCGGCTCCGGACCGAAGTCAAGCTCAAGTACCGTGACGTGGCTCTGGTTCCTACCAAGGGCTTCCATTTCCACGTCGGGCGCCCGCTCGCCGGCATGCTCGACTACCCGATGGCGGTGGTGGACGCGCTGCCCGACCAGGTCGTGGAGTCCTTCGCCGGCGTCAACAACCCCTTCTCGATGGGGGAGCTGAAGCCGGGCGAGAAAGTCCTCGACATCGGGTCCGGAGCAGGCTTCGACTCGATCCTGGCCGCGCAGATGGTTGGTCCCGAGGGCCGCGTCACAGGCGTCGACATGACGCCGGAGATGCGCACCAAGGCTCGCTCGAATTCAGCCCTCGTTGGACTGCGAAACACGGAGTTCATCGACGGGCTGGCCGAGAGTCTCCCGCTTGGCGATTCAAGTGTCGACGTGGTGATTTCGAATGGCGTGATCAACCTCTGCCCCGACAAGCTCGCGGTCTACAGGGAGATCCATCGCGTCCTCAGGGCAGGTGGACGCCTTCAGATCGCCGACGTCGTGGTGCAGAAACCGCTACCGGACGACGCTGTCGCTGACATCGATCTCTGGACCGGTTGAATTGCCGGAGCTCTCCTCGTTGAGGAGTACATGCGAGTGGTCCGGGCAGCTGGATTTCAGGACGTGCACGTTGGCTGCATGGTGGATGTTTTCAGCGGGTCGGCTCACGAGTCTGACGCGAAGGACTTCGATACCCGCGGCATCGTCTTCAGCGCGGTGAAGCGTCCCGCGGGCTAGCCGACCCCTACGTCTGAAATCACGAGAACGAAAGCGAGGGTCGTTCGTGCCAGCAGGAGTACCAGCACCCACTCGTAGGCCACCGGTGAGCCGACCGCGAGGCTTGCCGCGCCCACTATCAAGACCGCGACGTTGATCAATCCCGCTGCGGTGAGGCCTTCGGTCGTCTGGCGCAGTTTGAGGCGTTGCAGCCGAAGGTTGAGCGCGAGGATGTGCCAGACCGTGAACAGAAGCACGGCTCCGCTCGCGATTTGAATTGCCGCATGGGGGCGCACCGTGTCCAAAAGCGGGATCGTCACCAGCGCAACGATCGCCACAGCCAGCCCCATCTCGGGAATCTGGCGCAGCCGGTAGGCGTCCATCGGTTTCAATGCGGCGCCGCGACGGAACGCAAACGCCAGCCCCGAGAACCCGGCGAGCGTCACGCCGAGCCCGGCAATCGAGAGCAGGAATCCAGGCTGCAGGCTCAATTCAGGATGGAAAGGTAAGCCAAACCGCCCAAGGCTGCTTGGTTGGGGGCGACTCGCAGCAAGATCACACCGGAGGCGCCGTCTGCATGTCAACCCGACCCTGTGCACGGGATACGGATACTGCGCGGAGATCGTGCCAGAGCTGATCTCAGTGGACGACTGGGGCTATCCGATCGTCGACGGGCGACCCATTGACGATGACCGCATCCTGAGCCTGGCCCGCAAGGCGGTCGCGACGTGTCCTCGGCTCGCGCTGGTGGTGGTGGAGAAGCTCGAGGCGGATCCGTGAAGAAGGGAGCGCCTCTGGGGGCGCTCCCTCGTCAGCTAGTCGTCAAAGAAGACGCCGTTGCGCTCCCGGCCGATCACGGCACGCACATTGATGGTCGTGCTGGCCGGGTCCGAGACGAACTCAAAGTCTGGAGCCTTCGCCGACCATTCCATCTGGACGGCGCTGAGCTGGAATTTTCCGGTGAACCCGTGAACGCTGTCGGTCACGTGGATCGGTTCGGCCGTGGCGTTCCAGCGCATCTCGAACGACACGCTCGCTGAGTCGCTCGGCCCGTCGTGCAGGGCGTTGCTCAGGTTGTGATAGTCCTCCTGGTCGAGGTCATCCACCGCCAGCGTGGCGGTCCCGTCCTCAAGGTCGACCTCGAGGGTTTCCTCCGACACAGGCAGAGTCCAGAACAGTCCGCTTTCGCGGATGCCAGGGTTGAAGTCATGGACCTGTCCGGAGCCAACGGCCCCGGTGAACAGATCCATTCAGACGAATGCGAACGTTCCGTGGTGGTTTCGTCCGTCCTCGCCGACGTACAGGCCACTCATGAACCCGTTGTCGACCTGGTACGAGTACCTGGTCTTCGTCCCTGTTGACGTGTCCGTGCCGGTCCCCGCCCCCTTGACGCGACACACGCCCACCAAACCGTTGAAGTCGGTGATCTGCGACGGCTCGTTGATCGGCCCAGGTGGAAAGACCGGGACCGGCGGGAAGTGGTGGACGAAGACCAATGGCGGTGTTATGGGCGGAGTCACGCCTCCGGGTATGGGCCTCGGGAAAACAGTCGCGACGCCGCCGTCGGCTGCCCTCACCAGCTGCGGCAACCACGCGCCGGCGGTCACCGCCGCACCGCTCGCGAGAGCAGCCGACCCAAGGAACTTGCGTCGCGTGATGGGCACCTCCCAGAGATGGGCGCGGCCCAGGTGGCTGTTGTTCAACTTCATCCGCACCTCCTGCCGATGCCCGCGTGCTGCGGTTGTGAATCGCCCTGCGCGGCCAGAGTCTCAGCGGGTATAGCACGCACTCAAAGATCCGTCAACGGGCGATGATTTGGGGATGGGATCGGGTCTTGTGATTGGCCCAGAGCCCAACAGGCGCATCGACGGGTCGGTCGTCGCGTGGGCCGTCCTCGTATTCGCCCTGCTCTTTCTTGGCCTGGTGCCTCTGTACGTTCTGCACCTCGACCTCGCCAAGCTCGCCGCCAACTCGTATGGTGCGCCGCCGATCGTCATCATCGGCATCCTCTTCACCGCCTACACGCCGACCGTGGCGGCGCTCCTTGTCGCCTGGCGCTGGCCCGGCGCGGGCGGGGTCCGCCGGCTGCTGAAGCCACTCGGTCGATGGCGCGTCCACGTCGGTTGGTACCTGGTGGCGCTGCTCGGTCCGATCCCGCTGCTTCTCCTCGGCGACCTCATCTACGTGCTGCTCGGAGGCAACGCCCCCCGGCAGTGGGTGGGACTGCCGAGCGGAACAGCTGAAGGGGGCATCTCGGCGCTCCTCTTTACGGTCGGTGCGGTGATCGCCGGCGCGGTCGGCGAGGAGCTGGGATGGAGAGGATTCGGTCAGCGCCGGCTGCAAACCGGAATCGGCGCCCTTGCGGCGGCGATCGTCATCGGACTGCTCTGGAGCACGTGGCACCTGTGGCCGGCCGCGGTTCCGGGCGGGCTGTCGCTGTTCGACTGGACAGACTTCCCGCAGACCTACCTGCGCCTGACTTCGACTGCAATCCTCTACGCGTGGTTGTACAACAGCTCGCGCGGAAGCCTGTTACTGGTCCTCGTGGCGCATGGCGCATACAACATCGACACGTCCATCGTTCAGACGCCTGATTCGGGCCTGCACGCGATTCCGATCATCGTTGCCGTCCTGCACGGGCTTGTTGCCCTGACTGTGATCCTCCTCACGAACCCCCGCACCCTGACGCGACGGGACGCCGGTACGCTGAGCCTCGACTAGCTGTCCTTCGCGCACGTCCATGTTTTCGCCGTGTACCAGACGACAGCGTGGCTGCCCGCGGGGCAAGCGCCGGTCGCCGTTTGGCTCGAGGCGGGCGCGGGCGCGGTCAGGCCCTTGATGAGATAGCCGCCGGCGCCTCCCAGCAAAAAGACTGAGAGCAGCGCGATCAGCAGAACCACGGTGCGCACGGAGAACGCTGGTTTGAGAAGGGTGACGCTCGTCTGCATGTTCTTGCTCCTCGGCGAATGAATCCGGACGGCAGTGCCCTAGATAGGGGTTTACCGTTAGCCGCGGTTCCACCAAGAGAATCGGCGGCCTTCGGATCTTTTCGAGGAGTCGTTGCGTACAAGCAGCAACGTCGATGACATATCTGGCTGACGCCGACCTGGTCACCCGGGCGAAGGGAGGCGATCGGCCTGCCTTCGACGGGCTGGTCGGGCCACTCGTCGATCAGGCTTTTCGGCTCGCCTACGGGATGCTTCACGACCGCGAGGCAGCCGAGGACGCGGTGCAGGAGGCGGCGCTGCGAGCATGGCGGAAGCTGAGCAACCTGCGACCTGGCACGGAGATGCGTCCGTGGTTTCTCGGAATCGTCGCGAATCAATGCCGGACGACGGTGCGTGGCCGCTGGTGGTCCGTCCTCCGGCTGGACGTCCCGCCTGGCTCGGCGGGCCACGGCTTCGAGGATCGGATCGCGAGCGGTGAGGATCTGCGCGTGGCTCTGCGCAGGCTGGCCCCGGAGCACCGCGAGGTGCTGGTCCTGCACTACTACCTCGACCTGCCACTGCAGGAAGTCGCGGCAATCGCCGGCGTTCCTGTCGGCACCGTCAAGTCCCGCATCAACCGCGGCCTTGCCGCGATGCGGCCCTTTTTTCAACCCATGGAGGCTTTGACCTAGTGGACGAGCTGATCCGAAGCCGATTGCATGACGCCCTTGACGTCGAGCCGACGCCGGCCTACCTGAGGGCGCGAGTGATGAGCTCGCTGCCCGCTGCGGTCCGTCAAGCGCGGCGACCTGCGCCGTCCTTGCAGTGGGCACGCCCCTGGGTCGCGGCGCTGCTCGCGCTGGCGGTCGTCGCGGGTCTCATCTGCGTCGGTCGCGGGATCGGACCGCAGCTGGTGCACAAGGCGCCGCCGGGGCCGCCCACACCGGCCACATTGATCTCGCCCTCCGGCGTTGTGATCGCGCCCGACGGATCCGTTTACTTCTCCGATTATTTGAGCGCGTATGTGTTCCGGACGCTCCCGGATGGGTCAATCGTCACCGTCGCGGGCACTCGACCGGACGCGCCGATCGCCGAGGGCGACAAAGGAAATGGGGGACCGGCCACCAGCGCCAACCTTTTTGGCCCTGTACAGCTCGCGTTCGACCGCAAAGGCAACCTGTACATTGCCGACGCGAATGGACAGCGAATCAGGGTGATCGATCGCGATGGCGTAATCACGACGATTGCGGGCACCGGTCCCGCCGATAATGCGTTGGGGGCGTTCAGCGGCGACGGTGGACCGGCGAAATCAGCCCGGTTCAGCTATCCGTATGGAATCGCATTGGATGGACAGGGGGCTGTGTACATCGGCGATTGGGGCAACGGACAGATCAGGCGGGTCGACCCAAATGGACGGATCTCCAGCCTCGACATCTCAACGCTGCCCTTGCCGCAATCTGAGTTTCATCCTGGCTTTCTCGCCTTCGATTCGACCGGCAACCTGTATGTCATGTCAGCCGACTCGCATTCTTTCCCGACGGGTCTGGGCTGCGAGATCCTGCGCCGGACTCCAGGCGGCGCCTGGTCTTTGGTCGCAGGCACCGGGACATGTGGATTCAGCGGCGATGGTGGACCAGGCACGGCGGCGGAAATTTCCAGCGCCGGCGGAATCGCCTTCGACTCGGCGGGCAACCTCTACTTCTCGGACACGTTGAACCACCGCATTCGCCGCATTGATCGGAGCGGCCTCATCACGACCGTCGCGGGAACGGGCACCGAGGGCTTCTCCGGCGATGGCGGCCCTGGGACGAGGGCGGAGCTCCAATTTCCGCGTGGCCTGGCGATGTCTTCCTACGATTTGCTCTACATCGCCGAAGATGCCGATACGAGCATCACGCCGTCGGCCCCCGGCCGGATACGCGTGCTGCGGGTCCATGACGGCACCATCAGCACGGTAGTGACCAGCCAGACCCGGATACACACGTCCGGCTGACGTCAAGCTCTTGGCGCTCCACCCACATAACCCGGTACACTGATTTCGACGCCTAGGTGCGTCGCCCGCTCGGGTCCTCTCTTCCTGTAACAGCACAGAGCCCTGTAGATCGCGGCAAATAAGAAGAAAGAGAGAGGCACCCTGGAGCTTCGTTGCAAACATTCGCCGAAGCCGGCGTAAGCGCGCCCGTCGGAGCAGCGCTCACCCGGCAGCAGATCAATACCCTCAATCGCGTTCAATCCGAGTCGATTCCCGCACTGCTCGACGGCCGCGATGTCGTCATTCAATCGCCGACCGGAAGCGGCAAGACGCTGGCCTTCCTCGTTCCCCTCGTGGAGCGCCTCAAGCGCGGCCGGCCGGGTCCCCAGGGCATGATCGTCGCCCCGACTCGAGAGCTCGCGATCCAGGTCGACGCCGTCTTCAAGTCGCTCGATTCTGGATGGCGCACCGCCCTGCTCTATGGCGGGGTGGGCTACCACACCCAGACAGCCGCATTGAAGCGGGGCGCCGACGTCGTGATCGGCACGCCGGGCCGCATCCTCGATATGGTCGGGAAGAGGCTTGTCTCCCTCAGTCGCGTCGAGTACCTGGTGCTGGACGAGGCCGACCAGATGTTTGACGCCGGCTTCGAGCGCGAGGTCGAGCGGATCATCGGACTCACTTATTCCCCGCAGACCGTGCTCGCGTCGGCGACCATGCCGGAGTGGGTGTCCAGGATGATCGACAAGCATCTCCACGACCCGCTCTTCGTGAGAGTCGTAGCTGACGGGCCTTCGTTGCTGGAGCACGGGTTTGTCCGGACCGAGCGAGGTTCGAAGCTGCGCGTGCTGAGCAGCATCCTGCGCCACCATCGGGCGTCGATTGTTTTTGGGCGCACCAAGCACGGGGTGCGAAAGCTGAACCTCGAACTGAAGCGCCTCGGCCATAGGTCCGTCGAGCTGCAAGGCAACATGGCACAGAGCGCCCGGGACCATGTCATGGAGTCCTTCAGGAGCGAGCGGGCCGACGTGCTCGTCGCGACAAACGTCGCGGCACGCGGCCTCGATGTGAGCCATGTAGACCTGGTCATCAACTACGACCTTCCGGACAGCGCCGACGCTCTGACCCATCGCATCGGACGGACCGCCCGCAACGGCAACGCGGGCCGTGCGCTCACCTTCATCACGGACGAGGACCACGAGAAGTGGGCCCGGCTGCGCCACCAGGGCGCACCCTCGCTGCGGACCGTCGACGCCTCGATGCTCGTGCGCGACGGCGGCTGGTCGTACGTCGAAACTCCACCGCACTCCAGCAAGCCGGTTGGGGCGAGGACCGTCGCCCGAAAACCAAAACCGTCAAGACCGCGTGAGCGCCGACGCTTCGGCCTAGACTGAACCACGCAACAGGCTGGCGTTTCCTCCGCGAACCTGCCATCTCACGGCTGAGGACGCAAAGGGGTTCGCCATGGACACTGTCCGTACCGCTACCGCGTTGTTGGTCGATGACGATGCCAACTCGTGCCTGGCCAATCGGCAGCGCCTCGAAGATGATGGCTACAGCGTAGTCACGGCTTGCGACAGGACCGAAGGCCTTCGGCGGGCAAGGCAGTGGGCGCCAAACCGGATCTTCATCCATCTTGGCGCCAATGGCGCGGGCAGCCTGGGGTTCATCGAGGCTCTCCGTTCGGATGATGGCTGCCGGCACATACCAGTCGTGGTTCTGGGCGCCCAGCCGGTTGTCCGACCGAGGCGGTCGAAGCTTCGGCCGGTCAACCGCGACCTCTGGTAAAGACGCCCCCGGAAGCTTAAACTTCGATTAAGAATCGCCAGACTCTGGATTGGGGGATTATCGATGGCAAAGCGACTCCTTGGTGTGGTCGGAGTTTTCGGTCTGCTGTCTGGGCTGGGCATGGTCACGGCGAGTGCGAATGACGACGGCTACAACCAGCCGCCCGCGGCGGCAGCCAACTGCGACGCGGGACACGGGGCATTCGGTGCGTTTGACCACCATTTCGCTTCCAATGGGGGCGTGAACTGGATCTCGGCTGACGCGAAGGAAGACGGCGGGCTCGGGCACGACACGGGGCCGACCAACTCGGGCTTCTCGCAGTTCTGTAAGACCCAGTAGCCGCCACCGCGGCGCCGGTCGAGCCGGCTCAGCGCGCAAGATTCGGCTGTGGGAATCACCGTGCCGACGCGCGTCGGCGCCCGCACGAACTTGGTCCTGCTCGTCCTGCTCGCGGCCGCGTTTCTGACCGGTTGGCTGGCTTTTGCCTTCGCGTCGGCGCCGGCGCGATGGTCGCTGGTCCTGCACGCCACGAGCGGCTTCGCGATAGTGCTCCTGCTGCCGTGGAAATCCATGATCGCCCGGCGGGGATTGGGCCGCCCACGGCCCGGTCGATGGGCGTCAATCCTGTTTGGCGTCCTCGTACTGGTGTCCCTGGCGGCGGGGTTGGCCCACTCGACCGGGGCGCTTGTGATGGTTGGGCCGTTCACGGCCATGGAAGTTCACGTCGGTGCGGCCCTGGTCGCGATTCCCCTCGCGATGTGGCACATCGTTGCGCGCCGGATTCGTTTGCGTCACACGGACCTGTCGAGGCGCAACTTCCTGCGCGGCGCGCTGGTGATCTCCGGTGCGGCCGCAGCCTACGGGGCGAGCGAGCTCGTCGTGCGGGCGGCGAGCCTACCCGGTCGCGCGCGCCGATTCACGGGGTCGTACGAAGCCGGCTCCTACCAGCCGGAGCTGATGCCAGTCAGCTCGTGGATGTTCGACGCCATCCCTCAAGTCGACGCCGGCGCCTGGACGCTTCGGATCGACGGCCGAGAGATGAGCTACGACGAGCTCGCCAACTTCGATGATCGGGTGACCGCCACGCTCGACTGCACCGGCGGTTTCTACTCGACCCAGGAATGGTCGGGCGTGCGCCTTGACCGCGTCTTGAGGAACAGGGGCGGCAACAGCATTCGAGTCGTCTCCCAGACCGGATACGCACGGCGATTCCCACTCGCAGAGGCGAGCCGGCTTCTTCTCGCCGCTCGCTTCGGCGGTCGGATCCTAGATGCCGGCCATGGCTATCCGGCGCGTCTCGTCGCGGCCGACCGTCGCGGCTTCTGGTGGGTGAAGTGGGTCGTCGCGATCGAGGTCGACGACCTGCCGTACTGGTGGCAATCCCCCTTCCCGACGCAGTAGGAAGCGCGCGCCCACGCCGGGCGCGCGTTCCAGTTGCGATCAGGCCGCTTCGGGCAGGGCCGCGGGTGACTGCTTCGGGGAGGGGACCCGGATGACGAGGAGGGCCAGGACGAAGCCTGCGAGCGCGATCACCACCCCGATCTCAAACGCGGTGGTGAAGCCCGCCGTCAGCGCCTGGCTGATGAGGGCGTGAGTGGGCCGCACGTTGACGAGCTGGTCCTTGGCGACGTTGGCCGCAATCGTTCCGAGAACGGCGAGGCCGATCGAACCGCCAAGCTGCTGGCTCACGTTCAGGACGGCTGACGCAACTCCCGACTCGTGTCGCGACGCTCCGGCAACCGCGACCACCGTGGTGGGGAAGAAGATCAGGCCGAGGCCGACCGACAGGACGATGAGCGCAGGGAGTATGTCGGGAACGTAGGCCGATTGAGAGGAGACGCGAGTCAACCAGGCCAGGCCGCCCGCCACGAGCAGTGAGCCGAGCGTGATCGGCAGACGCGCGCCGATCCGTCCGACAAGGCGTGACGTGACCTGTGCCGTGATGACGACTCCCACGCCGAGCGGAAGGAACGCGAAGCCGGCCTTGAGCGGGCTGTAGCCCAGGACGTTCTGGATGATCTGGGTCAGGAAGAAGAGCACCGCCAGTGTCGTCGAGCCGGCAACCATCCTGAGGGCGTAGGCGCCGGTACGGTTCCGGTTGGCGAAGATGCTCAGCGGCATGAGCGGCTGCTTGCTGCGGAGCTCGATCAGGACGAAAAGGACGAGCAGCGCCGCGCCGAAGCCAAGCGTCGCGATCGTCACACTGTCGCTCCAGCTCTGGGTGGCCGCTCGGGACAGGCCGTAGACGAGCAAGGTCATGCCGCCGGTGACTGAAATCGCGCCGGGCAGGTCTAGCCGGCCCGAACGCCCGTCCGATGCGGCGAGTACTCGTGGTGCGGCGACGGCCAGCACGATTGCGATCGGAACGTTGACGAACAGAACCCATCGCCACGACAGGTAGTTGACGATCAGACCGCCGAGGATCAGGCCGACGGCTCCGCCGCCGCCCGCTGCCCCGGCGTAGATCCCGAGGGCGCGGTTGCGCGCGGCGCCTTCCTGAAATGTGTCGGCGATCAAGGACAGCGCGGTGGGCGCGACGATCGCGCCGCCCGCGCCCTGCACGACGCGTGACACGATGAGCCAGGTCGACGTGGTCGCGAGACCACCCGCAAGCGAGCCTGCGGCGAAGAGCAGGACGCCCGCGATGAACATCCGGCGCCGGCCGAACAGGTCGCCCGCCCGGCCACCGAGCAGCAGCAGGCCGCCGAAAGCGAGTGAGTAGCCGTTGACCACCCATTCGAGGTCGGTGGCGCTGAAGGTGAGTGCGCGCTGGATCGACGGGAGCGCGACGTTGACGATGGTCGTGTCCAGCACGACCATGAGCTGGGCGAACGCGATCACGATCAGCGCGAGGGTGAGGTTGCGTGACTTTGCCATCTGGATTTCCTCCCTTTATGGATTTCAGGCACGCGCCGCCACCGGCGCGGGTGAGGTGGACTCGGACCAGCCGGTCGGCGCCAGTCGCATCTGCAGGTATTCGTTGATGCCGACCAGCCGGAACTGCAGCAGCTCGTAGCGCGGGAAAGCCGGCGCGGCGGTTGCGTAGTCGATGACGTGTGGTTCGATCAGCGTGTGGTCGCGGCCCTTGTAGGTGACCACGCACCAACCGGCGGTCGTGGTGTTCAGGTACCACGCAGCGTTGTGGCCGAACGTGCGCGGCATCACGAACGTGTCGCCCATCGGCCGCATGCCGAGGGGTGTCGCGTGCATCCGCCCTGACTTGCGCCCGCGGTGGTGAATGACGCCGAGGATCGGCATCCATCGCCGCCCTGCAATGAGCAAGGACAGCGGGTTGATGAAGCCCGCGAAGAACCGGACCACGCGACGAGCGCGAGGACCGAGATTGATGCTCCTGGTGGACCTGTTCATTCTGATTACCTCCAGAGACAGTTCTTGATTTCCCGGCCGGGATGGGTCAGCCGCTCGCTGATGGCCCAGAGGCGAGCGGCGACCTCGGGGTCGTGGGTGACCGACTTGCTGCGCGCAGGCTTGCCGCGGAAGAAATAGAGGCCGGTGGTCTTGCTCAGCTCGGTTGACGTCGCGAGACGGGTCGCGACTCCCGCGCCGCTCTCCGGGCTCCGGCCGATGACACGCACCGCCGCTGACATCAGACCCATCACGCCACCTGCGCCGCGTCCGAAATTCGTGGCGCTGGGGCCGGGTGTGAAGCAGTTGGCGGTGACCCGCGCGCAGCCAAGGCGCCGGGAAAGCTCGTAGGTGAAGAGGATGTTGGCGAGCTTCGAGCCTGCGTAGGCGGAGAAGAAGTTGTAGTCGCGCTCCCCATGCAGGTTGTCCAGGTCAAGCCGGCCCGCGTGCGACTCGGAAGTGGTCCCGATGACGCGGCCGGCGGGCCCCACAACAGGTCGATGACCAGGTGCGTCAGGAGAAAGGGCGCGAGGTGATTGGTGGCGAAGGTCCTCTCGATCCCATCGACGGTCAGCTCGCGGCGGGCGGAAGCCGTGCCCGCGTTGTTGATCAGGACATCGATCGAGCTGAATCGATCATGCAGCCGAGCGGAGAGCTCGCGGATCGAGGCCTGGCTCGAGAGGTCGGCGGACAGGAAGGTGGGGAGCGGGCCGGTCGCGAGCTCGGCCACGGTCGCGAACGCCTCGCCGCCGCGGGATGAGTCTCGCGAGACCATCACGACCTCGTGGCCGGCCGCCGCAAGCTGCTTGGCGGTCGCCAGGCCGATCCCGCTGCTCGCGCCGGTGACCACGATCCGCCGGGCCATGTCGTCCATGCCCGACCAGAAGCCGGCTTACGGCGGAGTTATTCCCTTAAGCGGATGATTTCTTATGCTGAAGATCGGCTGAGGCGATGATGCGCTGAAGCATGTCCGTCAAGGCCTGCTGCTCGGCCGGCCGCAGCGGGCCGAAGAACTCGTCCGCGGCAGCGTCAAAAGCCCGGGCGGCGCGCTTCTGGACGGTGCGTCCCCGCGGGGTCAGGCTCAGCGCGTAGGAGCGTCTGTCGGCGGGGTTGCGCCGGCGGACGACGACTCCCTGCTGCTCGAGCTGGTCGATCAACTCGACCATGGTCGTCCGGTCGATTCCGAGCTGCTCCCCGAGCGCCTGCTGGGAGATCGCCCCCAGCGCCAGCATGTTCAGGACGCCGCAGAGCTGGACGCTCAGGCCCATGGGGCCGAGCCGCCGCTTGGCGAGGTCCTGGCCGGTCCGCGCCGCGATCACGAGCAGCGCCCCGGGTCGATTGGCGAGGGAAAGCGGTACCGGCATGTCGCTCACGATTATCCCCGAATTTCCAGCAATCAATCACTCAAGGGATGGTTTGGTCGAGTGATGATCTGAGGAGGGTCAGGCCTCAGGCGACTCCAGTGCGCTGCGCTGGTCGAGGTAATAGAGAAGGGCCAGGGCCGGCGCGATGACGAGCACGAGACCTGCCGTGACGATAAGGAGCAGCGCCTGGGTGCCGGCAGGCGCGGCGGCCTGGGCGATGGTCAGCTGTCCGGGAAGGAGGTAAGGCGACTGGGCGAACCCCCACGCCAGGACCATGGAGGCGACGGCGCCCACGGTCAGGACGCGGTACCAGCGATAGATGCCTCGCCATTGCAGGGCGGCCACCAGCGGTGTGAGGACCATCGTGGCCAGCACGAAAGGCAATCCCGGCCCGGCAACCATGGACCGGAACAGCGCCGGCGCCTGCCACGCGATTGTGACCAGCGCCCCTGAGCCGATGACGATGAGTGTGAGGGCGGCCGCGACGGCTCGGCGGCGAAAGTAGCCGACCAGCTCGCCCGCGCCGTAGCGCCGGGCGTCGCCGACCAGGAACGAAGCACCGCTGAAGGCGGTGGCGGCAAGCGAAACAAGGCCAAAGCTGACCGACATGGGGCTGAACGAAGCCGCCAGGACCGATGAGCTCGGCCCGGTCACGCCAACCCGGCCCGACGCGATCGCGCCCAGCGAGGCGGCGAAGAAGAAGGGGGTCAGGAACGACGAGATCCCGAACACGAGGTCGGCGACCCGGTGCGCGCGTGGTTCGTCGGCGACGTGGCGGAACGCGAAGAAAGCCCCGCGCAAGACCAGGCCGATCAGCGCCAGGCTGAACAGGGGATAGAGGCTTGTGAATGTGCCTTGAAAGAAGACCGGAAATCCGGTCCAGCACAGCACGATGGCCAGGACCAGCCAGACGTTGTTGACCTCCCAGACGGGAGCCATCGCATGGTCAATCAGGGCGCGAGCCTCGCGACCCTGGTCGGACGTGCCCGCGAGCAGGTCCCAGATGCCCGCGCCAAAATCCACGCCGCCCGCGGTGCTGTACGACGTGATGGCCAGCAGCAGCACGAGCGCGACCCCCTCAGGGAGGAGGCTGTTCACGGTTCGAGGGTCAACTTTGGCGGTCGCGGCCCGTACGGCGCTCCTTCCTCTGGCGCAGCGACCTCGCGCGCGTCCTCACGCCTCCAGCGCCTGGCGAGCCCCAGCAGAAGGGTCGCGAAGAAGTAAGCGATCAAGGTGTAGATGACCACCAGCGTGGCGAGCATCGTCCACACGAACGAGGCCGGCGCAGAGGTGACAGCGTCCGAGACGCGCATCAGGCCGTAGACGATCCACGGTTGGCGCCCGACCTCGGTGGTCACCCAGCCGGCCTCGACGGCCACGTAAACTCCGACCCCGGCCAGGGCCGCGAGCCGGTAGAACCAGACCGAGTCCGGCAGGCGCCGCCGTCGAAGCAAGACCCAGAAGTACCACGTGGACAGCGCGGCTCCGGCGGTGCCCAGCCCGACCATGGCGTCGAAAGCGAGGTGCGCGAGGTTGGCTTCGACCGTGCTGGGCCTGGCGTCAGCCGCGAAATCCGTCAGGCCTTGCACGACGGCGTTCGGCGAATAGCCGACGAGGATCGAGTCGAGGACAGGAATCGGCAACCCGAAGTGGATGCGTCCGGCGTCGTCGATCAGTCCGCCGACGACTTCGGGGTTGTGGTCGCGGGTCTTCCATGCGATCTCGATGGCCGCAAACTTGGCCGGTTGGTCCTGCACCAGGGCGCGGGCGGACAGGTCACCGACGACCAGCTGGACCGGCGTCAGCGCGGCGGCGACCGTGAAGGGGATCGCAAACGCCAGCCTCTGGTAGTGGTCGCGCCGACCCTTCAGCCATGCCACCGCGTAGATCGACGCCACGGCAAACCCCGCTGTCATGTAGAGCGCGATGACGAAGTGCCAGAACTCGTAGCCCAGCGCGCGCGTGAAGAGGGCGGCGACTACGTCGACGTCAACCAGCCGGCCCGACTGCAGCGTCACACCGCCCGGCGTGTTCATCCACGAGTTCGCCGAGAGCACGCCAAACGCGCCGAGCAGGCCGGCGGGCGGAAGCACCAAACCGAGAGCGAAGTGCGTCCGCCGCGGCAGGCGTTCCCAGCCGTAGAGGTAGATCCCGATGAAGATCGCTTCGAGGAAGAAGGCCAGGCCTTCGATGGCGAAGCCCAGTCCAAGGGCTGCGCCGAAGCGCCCCATCATGCGCGGCCACAGGATGCCGAACTCGAAGGACAGGATCGTCCCGGTCACCGCTCCGACGGCAAACTGAACCGCCATCACGACCGACCATCGGCGCGCGATCTTGAGGGCGACGGCGTCCTTTCGCGCGATGCCGATCCCCTCCATCAACAGGGTCAGCGACGGCAGGGCCACGCCCAGCGGCACCAGGAAGACGTGGTAGGCGAGGGTGAACGCCATCTGGATCCGGCTTGGCAGCAGCGCGGACTCGCCCGCCAGCCACACGGTCGAAGTCATCCGGTTTCCCTTCCATCCTCGCACGCCTCGCGAGGCGAGATGGGTGGCGCTATCCGGGCGAGGTCGTCGGTAAGGTCGCCTCCAGCGCCCGCGCTGAAGGCAGATGTCCGTCGCCGTTGCCCGACCACGCCTCGGCGAACTGGCTGTTGTAGAGGCTGTAGTAGAAACCCTCCCGGCGCAGCAGCTCAGCGTGGCTGCCCTGCTCGACGATCTTGCCGCCATCCATCACGACGATCGCGTCAGCGTTGCGGATCGTCGACAGGCGGTGCGCGATCACGAAGCTCGTGCGGCCGCGTCGCAGCTGCGCCATCGCCTTCTGGATGAGGACCTCGGTGCGGGTGTCGACGTTGCTCGTCGCCTCGTCGAGGATCAGGATGCTGGGGTCGGCGAGGAAGGCGCGCGCGATGGTCAGCAGCTGGCGCTGGCCAGAGGAGAGGTCAGACGCATCCTCGTCGAGCACGGTGTCATAACCCTTCGGCAGGGTGCGGACGAACGAGTCGACGTGCGCCGCCTGGGCCGCCGCAACGATCTCCTGGTCGGTGGCCCCTTCCTTGCCGTATGCGATGTTGTCGCGGATGGTGCCGGCGAACAGCCAGGTGTCCTGCAGCACCATGCCAAACGCCTTGCGCACCTCATCGCGTGGAATCTCGTGCGTGTCCGTGCTGTCCAGGCAGATGCGCCCCGAGTCGATGTCGTAGAACCGCATCAGCAGGTTGACGATCGTCGTCTTGCCCGCGCCTGTCGGACCGACGATCGCGATCGTCTGGCCGGGCCGGACCTGCAGGTTGAAGTCTGTGATGAGGGGCTTGTCCGGCTCGTACCTGAAGTTCACATGCTCGAGCTCGACCTGGCCGGTGACCTCACCGAGCTCCCTGCTTGTGCCGGCATCGGGCACCTCCTCGTCCGCATCGAGGAGCTCGAAGACCCGCTCCGCCGAGGCGAGGCCTGACTGCAGCAGGTTCATCTGGCCCGCGATCTGCATGATCGGCATGGTGAACTGGCGCGAGTACTGGATGAAGGCCTGGACGTCGCCCAGGGTCATCGTTCCCGAGGCGACGCGATAGGCGCCGATCACCGCCACGGCGACGTAGTTGAGGTTCGCCAGGAACTGGATCCCCGGCTGGATGATGCCGGACAGGAACTGCGCCTTGAAGCTGGCCTCATAGAGACCGCGATTGTGTCCCTCGAAGATCTCCTGCGACCTGGCCCGCCGGCCGAACACCTGCACCAGCGCATGGCCGGTGTGCATCTCTTCGACGTGTCCGTTCAGGCTGCCGGTCCACTTCCACTGCGCGGCGAACTGCTTTTGCGACCGGCGCGCGATGACCAGCGTCACGACGACTGACAGGGGCACGGTCACGAGCGAAATGAGGGCGAGCAGAGGGCTGATCCAGACCATCATCGCGAGCACGCCGACCACGGTCAGCACCGACGTGAGGATCTGGCTCAATCCCTGCTGCAGGGTCGTGGTGATGTTGTCGATGTCGTTGGTGACCCGGCTCAGGATGTCGCCGTGTGGGTGACTGTCGAAATATTTGAGCGGCAGCCGCGAGAGCTTGCCTTCGACGTCGCGCCGCAGACCGTAGACGCTGCGCTGCGCAACGCCGGCCATGAGGTAGCCCTGCGCCCACAGCAGCACCGACGAAAGGAGGTACAGGGCCACGACAACCAGCAGCGTCATCCCGAGCGCCGTGAAATCGATCCCGTGACCTGGCGTCACGTTCATGCCCGAGAGCATCTGGGCGATCTGACCCTGGCCGTGCGCCTGGAGGAGCGCGATGGCCTGCGCCTTGGTCATCCCCGCGGGCAGCATCTTGCCGACGACGCCGTTGAAGATGATGTTCGTGGCGTTGCCGATGATCTTGGGCCCGATGACCGAGAAGGCCACGCTCCCGGTGCCGAGCGCAGCGACGACGCTGATGAGCCGCAGCTCTGGCTTCAGCCGTCCGAGCAGCTGACGCAGCGTCTTGCCGGGGTGGCTTAGCTTCTGGGCCGGCGGGCCCGCCATGCCGCCCATCCATCCGCCGGGCTGCCGCCGCTGCGCGCCCGCTCCGGTCCCCGCTCCAGGACGGTTGATCATGCGACCGCCTCGCCGAGCTGGGAGTCGACGATCTCGCGATAGGGCTCGCATGAAGCCATCAGCTTGTCGTGCGTGCCCACGCCCACTACCCGGCCTTCGTCCAGGACGATGATGCGGTCCGCATGCATGATCGTGCTGACCCGCTGGGCGACGATCACCACCGTCGCGTTGCGCGTGTCCGCGCGCAGCGCTGCGCGCAGCCGGGCGTCGGTGCCGGCGTCGAGGGCGGAGAAGCAGTCGTCGAAGAGATACACGGCGGGCCGCTTGACCAGCGCGCGCGCGATCGCGAGGCGTTGGCGCTGTCCGCCGGAGACGTTGGTCCCTCCCTGGTCGATCGGAGCGTCGAGGCCCCCGGCCATCTCCTCCACGAAATCTCGCGCCTGGGCGACCTCGAGCGCGTGCCACAGCTCATCGTCGGTAGCGTCCTCGTTGCCGAACCGCAGGTTGCTGGCGACCGTGCCGCTGAACAGGTAGGCGCGCTGCGGCACGATGCCCATCCGGCTCCAGAGCCGCTCCAGCTCCTGCTCGCGAACGTCGACGCCGTCGACCAGCAGGCTGCCCGCGCTGACGTCGAAGAAGCGGGGGATGAGGTTCAGCAGGGTGGTCTTGCCCGAGCCCGTCCCGCCGATGATCGCCGTAGTCTGCCCGGGCTGGAGCCCGAAGGCTAGGTCCTCCAGCACCGGCTTCTCGCCGCCGGGATAGCCGAAGGTAACGCCTCGAAACTCGACCACGCCGGTGAGCTGTGCGGGCTCGACCGTGTGCGCGGGCTCTTCGATCGATGGGGTGGTGGTGACGACCTCCTGGAGCCGGGCCGCGCTGGCTTCAGCCCGCGGCACCAGGATGACCATCGCGATGGCCATCATCAGCGACATCAGGATCTGCATGATGTACATGAGGAAGGCGGTCATGTTCCCGATCGGCATCTGGCCGCTGTCGACCAGGTGGCCCCCAAACCAGAGCACGGCCACCGTCGTCAGGTTCATTACCGCCAGCACCGCCGGAAAGGCCACCACGAAGATCCGGTTGACGCGCAGGGCAGTCGACGTGAGGTCGTAGTTCGCCTCGTCGAAGCGGCGATTCTCATAGTCCTTGCGGATGAAGGCGCGGATGACCCGGACACCCATGATCTGCTCGCGCAAGACCTGGTTGATGCGGTCGATCTTCACCTGCATCGAACGGAAGAGTGGGATGGCCTTGATGAACATGAACGCGACGATCGCCGCCAGGATCGGGACGACGACGATGAGCAGGCCGGAAAGGGTCACGTCCTCGCGCAGCGCCATGATCACGCCGCCGATGGCCATGATCGGCGCGCTCACCATCATCGTCAGAGCGATCTGCAGGAACAGCTGGATCTGCTGCACGTCGTTGGTGTTGCGCGTGATGAGCGATGGGGTGCCGAAGCGGTTCATCTCGCGCGCGGAGAAGTCCTGCACCCGACCGAAGACCGCCGCGCGCAGGTCCCTTCCGATGGCCTGGGAGGCGAGCGACGCCCAGTAGACGCCGGCGACCGCGAGGACGCCGAGCACGAGCGTGATGGCGAGCATCACCGCGCCCGTGCTCCATATATAAGGTATGTCGCCCTTGGCGACGCCGTTGTTGATTATGTCGGCGTTCAGGTTGGGGAGGTAGAGGTTGGCGATCGACTGGATCAAAACGAGCACGATGACGATCGCGACCTCGCGGACGTAGGGTCGAAGGTAGGTCTGCAGGAGCCGGATCAGCACGCCATCATCCCCAAACCATTTGAGTATATCAAATGATTGACCAACGTCAAGCCATTTGGTAGACTCGAATAGGTGAAGCCTACAGAGCTCGAAACGGAAGAGCTGCGGTCGATCATGAGGGCGTGGGGCCGGCAGCAGCTGGCCTTCTCTGACGAGACCATGCGCTTCTTCATGGACGTCGAGCTCACGATGCCGCAGTTCCGCGCCCTGGTGATGATCCGGCGGTGGGGGCCGCAGACCGGTGTGGAGCTTGCCCGCCGGCTGCACGTGACGCCTGGCACGCTGGTCCCGCTGGTGGACCGGGTCGAGGAGCAGGGCTATGTTCGCCGGGTGCCGGACCAGCAGGATCGGCGCCTCACCTGGCTAGAGCTGACACCCAAGGCAGACAGGCTTTTCCAGCGGCTGTGGGGCATGGGGGCGGCGCGCATTGCCGCCGCCATCTCGCAGCTCGTGCCCAAAGACCGGACCGAGCTGCGGAGGATCCTCACCCGAGTGGCTGAGCACCTGGAAGCGGCCGCCGCGGCAAAGAGCACCGAAAAGGTCACCGCCTAGCTTCTCCTACTTCCCAGGAAACGCTAAGGATCCGTCGAGTCACCTCCCAGCTTGCCGGGGCAACCTGGAGCACAAAAGAACGTTCCAGGGAGTTACCGGAGGTAGATCCTGATGTCAGCAGAGAACCCAATCGAGCCGGGGCAGCCCGAGCCGATGCCCGCAGAGCACACCCTGCTTCCGCAGCCCGCGCCACCGTCCCCGCCGACGGGCTCGGTATGGACCCGCGTCGCGGCGTTCGTGGTCCTGATCGCGGTGGTGGCGGCGGTGGCGGGGGCCGGCATCGGCTGGAGCCTGGCTCGAGTGGTCAACCCTGGCCACACCGCGCAGGTGACCCAGCCCGAGTCTCCGATCCAGGCCGCCACTCCCGGCACGGGCTCGAACAGCGGCAACTCGAGCGTCGACGCCATCGCGGCCAAAGTCGACCCCGCCATCGTCGACATCAACACGGTGCTCGGCGACGGCCAGGCCGCCGGGACGGGCATGATCATCAGCTCGACCGGCGAGATCCTGACCAACAATCACGTCGTCGCCGGTTCGACCAGCATCACTGTCGTGGTGCAAAGCCGTTCGAAGTCTTACCCGGCGCACGTGGTCGGAGTGGACGTCGCGCAGGACGTCGCCGTGATCCAGATCGATGCCAACGTGTCAGGACTGCCCACCGTGACCATCGCGGACTCGTCTTCGCTGCAGGTCGGCGACACGGTGGTCGCCGTCGGCAACGCGCTCGGTCAGGGTGGAACGCCGCACGTCACGCAGGGCCAGGTCACCGCCCTCGACCAGACCATCACCGCGGCCACTGGCGGGGGCGGTTCCGAGACGTTGAGCGGGATGATCGAGAGCGACGCCGTCATCTACGAGGGTGACTCGGGCGGAGCGCTCGTCAACACCTCGGGCCAGGTCGTGGGCATGATCACGGCGGGACAGGCGCAGGGCTTCCGTTCCTCGGCTTCGGACGTCGGGTACGCCATCGCCTCCAACACCGCGCTCGGGATCGTCAACCGGATTCGCGGTCACGAGCAGGCATCCGACCTGATTTACGGGCAGGTGGGCTACCTGGGCGTGCAGGTCCAATCGCTCGATTCCTTCAGCGCGGCGCAGCTCGGCCTCAGCGTGACCTCGGGCGCGCTGGTCACCGCCACGCCTCAGCAGGGCACGCCCGCCGCAGCGGCCGGGATAACACGCGGATCGGTGATCACCAGGCTCGGCGGGACCGCGGTCACATCGGCCGACACGCTTGGCACCGCAATCAGGTCGCACAAGCCCGGCGACGCGGTGTCGGTGACCTGGGTCGACCAGGGCGGCACGCACAGCGCGACTGTGACCCTCGCCGGAGTAAACCCTTAAGGGTTGGCGAAGCGGGCCGTACTCTCGGGCCTGTATCCTTGTCGGGTTGTGCGAATAGTCGTCAAGGATCCTGAAGAGTTCGAGCAGGCGCTGCGCGAGTTCCGCCGCAAGGTGCAGGAACAGGGACTCGTGCGCGAGATGCGACGGCGCTCGCACTACGTCCCGCCGGCGGAGGCAAGGAAGATCAAGAGCCTTCGCGCGAGGCGGCGGCGGACCCGCTAGTCAAGTCTCTTCCCCGCTAGCGGGGAAGTCCCTCGCCACAGGCGAGGGGATGGGGAGGCCCAAACTTTCAGCCCGGTATACTTCCCCGCGTTCGGTGACCATGGCGGAGGGGAGACACCCGTTCCCATTCCGAACACGGAAGTTAAGCCCTCCAGCGCCGATGGTACTGCCGGGGTAACCCGGCGGGAGAGTAGGTCGTTGCCGAGCACCTTTAAGTCCCGCAACCCACTAGGTGGCGGGACTTAAGTTTTCTCTGGCTCAGCCGAGCGCCGGCTCCGCCACGCTCGCGGCGCTGAGCCGGGGCAGCAAAACGTAGCACCGCACGCCGAGCAGCACCAGCAGCCCGACCAGCGCCACGAGCACGTCGAGCACGACCTGGCCGACATGAGCGTGGAACATCACGATCAACACGCCCTCCGCCACGACACCCAGGGCAAGCATCGGCATGAACGACCGGTCGTGCACTGCCATGAAGAACTGCACCAGCAGGTTGTCCAGCGAGAGCGCGAGGCCGATCAGGCCGACTGGAAAGACCAGCGGGATTGCGTCGGCAAAGCGCGGACCGAAAAGCACACCGACCACCAGCCCGGGCGCGACCGCGAAGACGAGCAGCGCGCAAGCTCCAAGCGCGGTGAGGATTCCCGCCGAGGAAAGCAGGATCCGCCCGGGATGCTGCTCCTTGGCCACCGCCTCGACCACGCGAGGGAACAGGACCTGGCTGACGCTGAGGGTCAGGAAGTAAAGGATCGTTCCGATCTTGTTGAGCCCGCCGTAGATCCCGGCATCGTGGTCGTTCAGGTAGTGCTTCGCCAGGATCACGTCCTGGTTGTAGAGGATGAGCACGCCGATGATGCCGACCGTGGCCGTCAGGGAGAAGTTCGCCATCACTCGGAGGTGTACCCGCTGGCCGACGCCGCGGAAGTGGTCGCGCAGGGAATAGAGTCCGAGGCAGAAAACGAACGCAAGTCCCGCGAAGACGGCGGCCATCGCGCCTGAGACTGCGTACCCCGCCTTCAGCAACAGAAACACGACGACGGTCCTGATGATCAGCTCGACCGACAGGTTGAGCGACAGCGAGGTGAATCGCTGAAGGCCCTGGAGGACACCCCTCGGAATTGCGACCTGCCAGATAAGCGCGATCGAAAAGCCGAGGACCAGGATCGGGATGGTCGAACCAACGTGCGCGTAGAGGGCGATCGGCCGCGCCAAAAGCGTGGTCAGAAGGATGAACACCAGGCACGGGATCGCGATCAGTCGCACCGTTCGCGCGAGCAGCGAGCGGACGCCAGGGTCGCCACGAGCGTTCAGCATCGCGGTGTAGCGCGCGAGGACGACGATGAGAATCAGCGCCGGCCCGGTGCCGACCGCGTAGACGGCGATCAGGAATGCGACCTGGCCATAGATGGCGGGTCCCAGCACGCGTCCGGCGATCGCGTGGTACACAAATCCCCCGATGCCTGCGACGAGACCGCCGAAGAACAGGACCAGGTTCTGCCGGACCAGCCGGTTTCGCTGGACCTGGGCCAGGCGCTGGCCGAGATCCAGTCGCTGCACGTCCCGAGGATTGTAGTGGGCGCGTCCGGGGATAATTCCTAGCCGATGCCAGAATCCGCCAAACCACTCGTGACCGCGCTCGTCGTGAGCCGGAACTCGAAAGACGAGCTGCTGCAGTGCCTGAAGTCCTTCTTCGCGAGCGCCGACGTCCCGGTCGAGGCTGTCGTGGTGGACAACGACTCCTCTGACGGCTCGCCCGCCGCGGTCACGGACGAGTTCGCACAGGCGGCCGTGCTGGTCCAGTCGAAGAACCTCGGCTACGGACGGGCGGCGAACATCGGTCTCGAGCGATGCCAGGGCCGGTTCGTCCTGCTCCTCAGCCCGCACGTCGTGCTGGACGCCCAGTGTGTCGGCCGGCTGGCCGACCTGCTGCTCACCCGACCCGACGCCGGGGGCGTCGGTCCACGCCTGACGCTCCCAGACGGTCGCCTCGACCCCGATGCGCGACGCGCCTTTCCGATCCCCAGCACGTTGTTCTATCAGACCGTCGGCCTGAGCAAGCTCTTCCCCAAAAGCCCACGCTTCGGGCGCTACAACATGGGACACGTCGCGGAATCCGACCTCCACGAGATGGACGCGGGCAGCGCGGCCTGCCTGATGCTCCGCAGGTCGGCGCTCGACCGCGTTGGGTTCTTCGACCCGCGCTACTTCATGTTCGGCGAAGACCTCGACCTGTGCTACCGGCTGAAGCTCGGCGGTTGGAAGGTCTTCTACCTGCCGACGGCGAACGCCTCCCACCACGCCCAGCCGGCGCCGGCTGATCGAGAGCGGCAGATCTCATACGAACGCCATCGCGCTATGTGGACGTACCACTTCAAGCACCATTCGGAAGACGTTTCCGCGTTCGGCAACGGCCTGGTGTGGGTGCAGATCTGGGGCCGCTACGTCGCCGAGCAGCTGCGCAGAACGTTCAGGCGCGGAGGACGCCAAACCACCTAGATGTATCACCAGATTTCGCGCAACAAGCGCAACAGCGTGATCGTGATCATCGGCTTCCTCCTGGTCTGGCTTGCGGTCGGCGCGATCGTCGGCACGCTCGCGTACGGCGGCAATGGCGCGATCGCCGGTGCGATCGTCCTCGGCCTCCTGGGCGTCGGTGCCGCTCTGTATGCCTATTTCCTCGGCTCCTCGACAGTGCTCGCCGCCATGGGCGCGCAGCCGGCCGACCCTCGTCAGTACCAGCAGCTGTACAACATCGTCCAGGCGCTCGCCATCGGGGACGGCCTGCCGCTGCCGAAGGTCTACATCATCAACGACGCGAGTCCCAACGCCTTTGCCACCGGCCGAGACCCGAATCACGCCTCGGTCACGGTGACGACCGGCCTGCTCCAGATGATGACCCGCGAAGAGCTGGAGGGCGTGCTGGCGCATGAGATGAGCCATGTCAAGAACTTCGACGTGCGCCTGCTTCTGGTGGTGACGACGATGATCGGCATGGCCGCGCTGATCTCCAGCGTGTTCTGGAACAGCGTCGGCCGGATGAGGATTCGCGGCCAGGGCGCGGTGGTTGTTCTGGCCATCGGTGTCCTCTTCACCGTGATCGCGGTCATCGTCGGCCCGTTGATGCAGCTGGCACTGTCTCGCCAGCGCGAGTCGCTGGCAGACGTCAGCGGCGTCGAGCTCACGCGCAATCCCCAGGGCCTCATCTCCGCGCTCCAGAAGATCGCCCAGAACGACAAGCCGCCCGAGCGCTTCAACCACGCGGTTGCCGCGATGATGATCGACAACCCCGAGGAGCACCACGGGAGCTTCTTCGCCCGCCTCTTTGACACGCACCCGCCGATCGCGGAACGCATCGCCGCCCTGCAAAGGATCGCCAGCGTCCAGCAGACCTGAGGTGGCGACCAGGTACGCCCAGCAGGAGGCCGTGTCGCCCCTGCTGGCCAAGATCCTCCACGTCCGGCGCACCGAGCTCCGGCGCACGCTGCAGGTGGCCGGTTTCGCGATCGTGCTCGGCTGGGCCATGTACACGGCGTTCAGCGCCTCGCAATCGATCTTTCTGCACAGGGCCGGCCCGCACGCCTATCCACTTTTCTTCATCGTGCTCGCGCTGACCGTCTGGCCGATGACGGCGATGCAGGGCGCACTGGTCAGGAGATTTGGCGTCGGGTCGGCATTTCGCATCGTCCTCGTCGCCAACGCGGTCGCTGCGGTCGCGGTCTTCACCGCCTACACGATTCGCGAGGACGCCACCGTGGCGTTCGCGGCCTACGTCGTCTATTCGGTTGCGTTCGAGCTGGTGATGCTCAACTTCTGGAGCTTCGTCAGCCAGCACTTCAACGTGCTCGAGGGCAAGCGGATCTTCCCGGTGATCGCTGCCGGCTCGAGCGTCGGTTACATCCTGTCCGGCTTCACGACCACGATCGTGGCCATCTTCGCGACCGAACCTCTGATGTTCGTGTGGGCCTTCGGATCCATCGCGTCGGCGGTGATGTCGGTCGGGCTGGAGCGAACACTCTTCCGGCCGGCGTTCGTCGACGAGGCCGACCAGTTCCTCGTCGAGCATGAGCTGGAGCGGAAGCGGCATGGCGCGGTCGCGATTCTGCGGCGCGCGGTCGAGTACCTGACCGGCAGCAGGCTGGTGCTCGCGCTCGTCCTGCTGGCACTGGTGCTCCAGGTGGCGAGCCGCATCGGCGACTACGTCGTCGCCGTCCTCTTTGTCGCCGCCACGCACAACAACCTGCAGGCGCTGACGATCCTCATCGGAAATGCGTGGCTGGCCTGCTACCTGGTGCAGCTCGTCGTGAGCCTGTTCGTCGCGCCATGGGTGCTGGGCCGGTTGGGTGTGAAGAACGCGATCCTGATCCTTCCGGCCTTCACGTTGATCGGGTTCGCGGCCGTCGCCGTCAATCCCGTCCTCGTCACGGCGCTCTTCCTGTTCATCGTCCGCAACAGTCTCCAGACCGGCCTCGACGACCCGACGCAGAACGTTCTCGGCGGAGCGCTGCCGGCGCAGGTGGTGCCGAGGCTGCAGCTCCTCCTCGACAACCTGGTCCTCCCCGGCGCGGCGGTCCTGAGCGGCGTCGCGCTGCTGCTGCTGCAGGGGCCCATCGCGTCGACTGTCGAGGTGCTGGTCTGGATCGGGGTCGCGATCAGCGTGCTGCTCATCCCGGCGGCATGGCGCGTCCGGGGCCTGTACGTCGATGCGATCTATGCGCGACTCCGCACGCATACCTTGAGCCTTGCCGACTTTCAGCAGGCTGTCGGGCGGCCGACGCCGGAACAGGTCGCCGAGCTGCAGGGGTTCATCCGCGGCGCTGACGACAGGACCCGGGAGTTTGCCGCGGCCGCGCTCGCGAAAGCATCGCCCGAGACCTTTGCCGCCATGCTGCCGGAGCTGATGGGGTCAAGCGATTCGGTGGTGCGGCGGCTTGCCCTGCAGATGGCGCCGCCCGACCGCATCCCTTCGGAGCAGCTCAAGACGGCAATCGATGACGAGGACGGTTGGGTGCGAGCGGCCGCGGCCATCGCCGGCGTCACGCGGGCGGAGCGATCGGCGGGTTCGGCCGGCGTCCTCCGCGTCCTGGGCGACTCCCTGGCGCCTCGTGACCGGGCAGCGGCGGTGTGGGCGGCTGCCTTCATTGCGGATGACGCGGCCGTGGTGCGTGCGATCCGCGACAGCGATTCGCAGGTTCGCCTGGAGGCGATCCGCAGCTTCGCACGCATGAAGGGGCAGGTTGCCGGCGTGGGGGAGCCGCTGATCGCATGCTTTCGCGACCCGAACGTCGAGGTCCGCCGCGAGGCGTTGAGGCAAGCGGTGCGCTGGACGCCGCCCGCGGATCTGCAGCAGGCGTTCGCCGAGGCCCTGGCGGAAGGCCTGGCGAGCGGTGACCGCGACGTGCGCCGGCTCGCCGCGGAGGCGATGGCCTCCCAGGCGCCGGAGGCGCTTACCCTCACGCTGCCCCTTCTCCTGCGGGGGGACGAGACATCGTCGGCCGCGGTAGAGGCGCTGGTTCGGAGCGGCCGGCCCGACCTCTACCGCCGCGCACGCGAGTACCTCGAGGCGCGCCTGGCCAATGGTGTGCAGCTGGCCGGCCTGTCCGCTCGGGTCGCGGGAGCCATGCGACACACCGATGGCGACGCGGCGGCGGCGTACGCGCTGCTCCGGATCGGGCTCGACGACTACGTCAGCAACGCGGCGACCTCAGGGCTGGCCGCCATGCACGCGCTGCATGGCAAGCGCGGCTTTGCGACGGTCGAACGAGGCCTCGCCTCGGTGCATGCGCAAACGAGGGTGGAGGCACTGGAAACGTTGTTAAACTTCGGCCCCGGCTGGCTCGCCGGCCCGCTGGCACGGTTGCTCGAACCGGAGTCCTTCGATCCGGTCCTGGCGCGGCCGCCGTCCCACGCGGAGCTGGAAGCCCTCGCGAACCATCCTGACAGGTGGGTCCGCGAAACGGCGGCAGCGGCCACGCACGGACTGAATGAACACATGAAAGAGCTGATCGCCCTCAAACAGGTGCCGCTTTTCAGCACGCTCTCCCTCGAGCAGCTGGCCAGCGTCGACCGTCTGATGGTCACGCGGCACTACGTCAAGGGCGAGACGGTCTTTCGGAAAGGCGACGTCGGCGCCGAGCTCTACGTCATCGTCGACGGCGAGATCCGAGTCCACGTCGACCATGCCGGCAGGGAGGTGACCCTGGCCAGGCATACCGGCGGCAGCGTCGTGGGGGAGATGTCGGTGTTCGACGATCAACCGCGGTCCGCGGGGGCTCAGGCGACGGTGGACACCACCGTGCGGGTGCTGCGACGCGACCGCCTGCAGGCAATCGTCCATGAGCATCCGGAGGTGCTGCTGGAGTTCATCAAGAACCTGAGCCAGCGCCTGCGCGCGATGGATGAAAAGCTTGACTCAGCCCCTCCGGCGGCCACGGCCGCCACCTCCCCATAAATGGGGAGGAGATAGCTCTACTCCGTAGCTTCGGGTTCTCCGCGGATCTCGATCTTCTTGCGCGCCGCATCGAGGCGCTCGGTGCAGATCCTGAGGTAGATTCGCGCCTCGTCGACCGCCTTCAACGCGTCCTCCAGCGAGAGGTTCCCGTCCTCGAGCAGCTTGAGCTTCTCGTCCAGCTTTTCGAGCGCCTGCTCGTACGTGAGGTCCTGGCTCACGGCTCCACCTCTTCCACCCTCGCCCCGAGACGTCCCGATCCCAGGCGGACGCGCACGCGTCGGCCTGCCGCGGTCGCCGCGGCTGTGCGGATGACGGCGCCAGACTCGGCGTCCTGCGTGATGCTGTAGCCGCGCGCCAGCACGCCGTCAGGGCTCAGGGCGGCGAGTCGCTGCTCGCGGTGGGCGATGGCGCGGGTCGCACCGGCGAACCTTTCCGCGAGAGCACGCTCGAGCCTCTGCTCGGCACGCCGCGAAGCAAGCGCGTTGGAGCTCTTCGCGAGGCGTGCCGCGGCCGAGCTCTCGAGTCTGCGGCGGCGCTCGCGCATCGCATCCTCTCGACGGGCGACCTGCGCGACCGGGCTCAGCCGCGTCAACTCGCGCGCCGCGCGCTCGACGCGCTCGACGTAGTGCCCCACTCGCTGCCTCATCACGCGGTCGAGACGGCGCTGCCTTTCGATGAGCTGGATTTGAAGGTCGGACTTCTTTGGCACCACCCGCGCGCCTGCCTCGGTCGGCGTCCGGCATTCGGCGTCACCCACGAGGTCGGCGATGGTGCGGTCAGACGTGTGGCCGAGCGCGGTCACGACCGGGAGCCTCGACTCGAGCACCGCGCGCGCGACGAGCTCCGTGTTGAAGGCGTACATCTCCTCGAAGCTACCGCCGCCGCGGGCGAGCACGATCACGTCCGCAAGCGCGTCCCGGTTGCAGCGGCGCAGCGCTCGCGCCACGCTCATCGGCGCGCCGGCACCCTGCACCTGGACCGGGTACACGACTATCCCCATGTTGGGATAGCGGTCCCAGATCGTCTCCTGCAGATCGTGGATGACCGCGCCGGTGGGCGAGGTGACGAGCGCGACGGTCAGGGGCAGGAACGGAAGCCGCCGCTTGCGCTTCGGGTCGAACGCGCCCTCCAGCTCGAGCCGTCGCTTCAGCTCCTCGAGCCGTGCGCGGAGCTTGCCGACGTCGTCGAACTCGACCTGGTCGACGATGAAGCTCAGCCGGCCCGTCTTGGCGAAGAAGTCGACGCGACCGCGAAAGATGAAGACCTGACCGTCCTCCGGGAGGATCGTGACGCGCCTCGAGTCGTCCGCGAACAGGACCGCGTCGAGCCGGCTGTAGCCGTCCTGGACCGAGAAGTTGTAATGGCCCGCGGCGCCGCGCTTCATACCGCTGACCTCGCCCTTGACGAGGACGGCGGTGAGGGGCCGCAGCTCGCGGCGGATCTCGTTCGCGAGCTCGGTGACCGTGTATGGCCGTGGGGCTTCGTCGGGTTTGAGCACCGCTACTCCTCCACGAGCTCGAAACCCGTCACCTTGAACCCGGGGGGCATGCGCCGAATCTGGTCGTGAACTTGGCCGTTCATGTTGAGGGCAACCACGAAGTCCATCACCGTGATCCTTTCGACTTCGAAGCCACTGCCGAAGGCCGGATGTGGCGCGTGGATGTAGACCTGTTCGTCACTGAGAATGAGACCGCGCCGCTCCGCCACCATCGCCAGCGCGCCGAGCAGGTAGCGATCCTGGCCCTCCTCGCTTTCCAAAATCGATTGCAATTGATCCCTGCTGTCGGCGACCTTGGTCAGCGTGCCGTCGATCCAGCTCAGGTACCAATACCCATGGGCGTCCTGGAAGAACACATCACCGAACAAGGATGCCAACACGGGAACTTTCCCAGTGAAATCAAGCCACGTCCAGGATGCCAGTCCGCGGGTGTACTTCTTGGCGTCGAAGGTCTTTTCAGCAGCACTTTTGTTTCCAGTTAGCGCTGACCGGGCCGTTCAGCCCCCGATCTGCGACATCGACTTTGCCGGCTTGATGAAGCCGGGCTTGTTGATGAGGTGGCCCTCTTCCTTGCGCCAGATCGCCGTCTCGATGACCGAACCCAGGTGTTCGTCGGAGACTCCCGACCGCATCAGGTCGCGCAGCGGTGTCTCGTGCAAGGAGAAAAGGCAGGTGCGCAGTCCCCCCTCGGCGGTGAGTCTGACGCGGTTGCAGGTCGTGCAGAACGCCTGGCTTACCGACGAGATGAAACCGACTCCTCCCACGGCGCCGTCGGCAAAGGTGAACCGTGTCGCCGGGCCGGGCCTCGTGTCGTCGAACGGCACAAGCGGAAACTGGTCTTCGATCTGCTCCTGGATGCGGCGGCTGGGCACGACCTGCTCGTTGGTCCAGATGTTGTCGCCGTCGAGAGGCATGAACTCGATGAAGCGCACCTCGTAGCCCTCCGCGTGCGCCAGCCGCGCGAAATCCACGACCTCGTCGTCATTGCGCCCTTTCATGACAACCATGTTCAATTTGATCGGCCAGAGCCCGGCTTCGCGCGCGGCCGTGATGCCGTCCATCACGCGGTCGAACGCGTCGCTGCGGGCCATCTCGTGGAAGCGGTCCATGTGCAGCGTGTCGAGGGAGATGTTGATCCGCTTCAAGCCCGCTTCCTTGAGGGCCATGGCCTTCTGGCGCAGCAGGACGCCGTTGGTCGTCATCGTGATGTCGAGCGTCGGGTCGATCGCGTTGATCATCCCGACGAGCTCCTCGAGCTTGACCCGCACCAATGGCTCGCCGCCGGTGATGCGGATAGTGCGCACGCCGTATCGCTCGACGAAGATTCGTGCCAGCCGCGCGATCTCCTCGTACCGGAGAATGTCTTCCCGCTTCAGCCACTTCAGGCCTTCCGCAGGCATGCAGTAGATGCAGCGGAAGTTGCAGCGGTCGGTGACCGAGATCCTCAGGTCGTCGGCGATCCGTCCGTACGAGTCGAAAAGTTTGCGGTCGGGCATTTAGCCGATGATAGCCCCGATGGGGTACGAGCACATCCTGCTCGAGCTCGAGCCGCCGATCGCGACATTGACGCTCAACCGGCCGAAGGTTTTGAACGCCCTGAGCCCGGACCTGATCCGCGAGCTGACGACCGCGCTGGCCGAGCTGGACGCGGACGATGCCCTCCGCGCGGCGGTGCTGACGGGCGGCCCGAAGGTCTTCGCCGCGGGCGCCGACATCGGCGACATGGCCGACCGCGGCCCCGTCGACCAGCTGCTCCGCGACCAGACCGGCCGCTGGGCGCCCCTCGCCGGCTTCAGGAAGCCGCTGATCGCCGCCGTCAACGGCTACGCGCTGGGCGGTGGCTGCGAGGTTGCCCTGATGTGCGACCTCATCATCGCCGGCGACACCGCGCGCTTTGGCCAGCCTGAGATCAACCTCGGCATCATCCCAGGCGCGGGGGGCACCCAGAGGTGGCCGCGCACGGCCGGCAAATACGCCGCGATGGAGGTCATGCTCACCGGGGCGCCCGTGACCGCGCAGCGTGCCTACGAGCTTGGAATCGTCAACAAAGTCGTGCCGGCCGAGATGACCGTCGACCTCGCCAGGCGGATGGCACGGCAGATCGCCGAGAAACCTCCGCTGGCGGTCCGCATGGCCAAGGAGGCGGTGCTCAAAGCGTTCGAATCGTCCCTGAGCGAAGGCCTCGCATCGGAGCGCAAGAGCTTCTACTTTTTGTTTGCGACAGAGGACCAGAAGGAAGGCATGCACGCGTTCCTCGAAAAACGGAAGGGTGTGTTCAAAGGCAGGTGAGCGATGGCGACTGAGGTCGAGCAACACGTCCAGGTACATGCGCACGACGGCGTCGGGTTGATTCGGTTCAACAGGCCGGAGAAGATGAACGCGATCGGCGCGCTGACGCGACAGCAGCTGGGGGACGCGATCAAGCAGGCAGAGCGCGACGATTCGGTCCGGGTCGTGGTGCTGGCCGGGTCCGGCCGTGCCTTCTGCTCCGGCGCGGACGTCACGGAGATGGTGCAAGGAGCGGGTATGCGGACGCCCGAAGACGTCGGCAACGTCCTGCGCACCGAGTACATGCCGATGCTGGTGCGCCTGCGCACCATGCCCAAACCGGTGATCGCGGCGATGAACGGTCCCGCGGTCGGCATCGGCGCGAGCTTCGCGCTCGCGTGCGACATCCGGATCGCGACGCCCGAGGCATATCTGCTGGAGGCGTTCGTGAACATCGGGCTCGCGCCGGACGGGGGCGTGAGCTGGCTGCTGCCGCGACTCGCCGGCACCGGCGTGGCGTACGAGATGTTCTTCAGCGGCAAGCCGCTGCAGGCGGCGGATGCCCACCGGCTTGGTGTGATCAACCGCATCGTCCCGGTCGAGCGACTCGAGGAGGAGGTGCGCGAGCTGGCGAGTCACCTCGCTGCCCAGCCGCGGCAGGCGATGGCGGGCGCCAAGCGCGCCGTGAACCACGCGCTGGAGTCGACCTTCGAGCAGGCGATGGAGTTCGAGTCCTACCTGCAGGAGGCGCAGGTGGCGACGCCCGAGTTTGCCGAAGGCGTGCAGGCCTTTCTGGCCCGACGCGCCGCCAAGCAAAAATGATCACCCCCACCCGGCCCTTCGGGCCACCCTCCCCAGCGAGTGGGGAGGGGGAATATGCCTGAGGCGGTCATCGTCGCAACGGCGCGCACGCCGATGGGCCGCTACGGCGGCCAGCTGAAGGACGTACGCCCGGACGACCTCGCTGCGGTGGTCCTGAAAGAGGTGTGCGAGCGCGCGCATGTCAAGCCGGCCGAGGTCGAGGACGTGATCCTCGGCTGCGCCAACCAGGCCGGAGAGGACAACCGCAACGTGGCGCGAATGGCGCTCTTGCTGGCGGGGTTTCCGGTCGAGGTCCCGGGCCAGACCGTGAACCGGCTCTGCGGCTCGGGCATGCAGGCCACGATTGCGGCCGCACGCGAGATCCAGGCCGGCGCCGCGGACATCGTGGTGGCCGGCGGCGTGGAGAGCATGACGCGCGCTCCGTGGGTCATGCCCAAGCCCGACGCGGGGTTTCCGCGAGGCCCGCAGACCATTTACGACACCGCGCTTGGATGGCGGCTGGTCAACCCGAAGGTGGCGGCCATGTACGGGACGCTGCAGATGGGGGAGACCGCCGAGCGCGTCGCGCAGAAGTACGAAGTCTCGCGTGAGGACCAGGATGCGTTTGCCCTGCGCAGCCACCAGCGCGCAGTCGCCGCCCAGAATTCGGGACGGCTCGCGGAGGAGATCGTGGCGGTGCTGGTGCCGCAGCGCAAGGGTGAGCCGGCATCGCTGCTGGACGACGAGGGTCCGCGATCGGACACGTCGCTCGAGGCCTTGAGCAGGCTGAAGCCCGCGTTCGCCGACAACGGATCGGTCACCGCGGGCAACGCGTCGCCCCTGAACGACGGCGCCACGGCGCTGGTCTTGATGTCGGACACGAGGGCGAGGGAGCGCCGACTCAAGCCGCTCGCCCGCTTGGTGTCTGCCGCGCCCGCGGGGGTCCATCCGGATTACATGGGCATGGGTCCGGTGCCCGCGTCGCTCAAGGCACTGGAGAAAGCCGGCCTGCAGCCCTCCGACATCGCGATCGTCGAGCTCAACGAGGCGTTTGCCTCACAGTCGCTCGCCTGCATGCGCCTGCTGGGGCTCGATGAGGAGAAGGTCAACGTCAACGGCGGCGCGATCGCGTTGGGTCACCCGCTAGGAAGCAGCGGCGCGCGACTGGTCAGCACGCTTGTCCGCGAGATGGACCACCGCGACGCGGAGTACGGCCTGGCCACGATGTGCATCGGAGTCGGGCAGGGCATCGCGTCGATCTGGCAGAGAATCTGAGCGAACGCGATCCGCAAGCGGTCAGGTCGATGTTCGACCGGATCGCGCGCCGCTACGACACGGTCAACACAGTGCTGTCGGCAGGAACGGACTCGGGTTGGCGCCGGCGGGCGGCCCGCGAGACCGGTCTGCAGCCCGGCGGCTCGGCGCTCGATGTTGCGTGTGGCTCGGGCAAGCTGACCGCGGAGCTGGCCAGGCTCGCAGCGGCAAATGGGCGCGTGGTGGGGCTCGATTTCAGCCCGCAGATGCTGCAGGTCGCGCGCAGGGATCACCCCCGCATCGAGTTCCTCGAGGGCGATGCCCTGGAGCTTCCTTTCGACGACGCGTCGTTCGACGCATCGACGATCGCGTTCGGACTCCGCAACCTGGCCGATCCGATCCGCGGACTCCGCGAGATGCTCCGCGTGGTCAGACCATCGGGTCGCGCCGTGGTGCTGGAGTTCGTGCGCCCGCCGCGCGGCCCGTTCGGCGCCGCCTACCGCGTTTACCTGCGCACCTTGCTGCCGGCGATCGGAGGTGTCCTCTCCGGGCAGCCGACCGCGTATCGGTACCTCAGCGACACGGTCGACTCGTATCGCACGCCCAGCGAGCTGGGCGGCATGGCGAAGCAGGCGGGATGGTCGGACGTGCGCTTCCGCAGCCTCGCCCTGGGCACGGTCGGGATCCTGTCCGGCGCGCACCAGTAACCATTCCGCTCGCCGCGCTGTTGGAGTGGCGAAAGCAAAATGATGTCGGCACAAACCCGCCTGCTGATCGTGTGCGGTGGCCTCATCGCGGTGACGGCCGCGAGCCTGACTGCGCTCGCGATGAGCCTCTCTCGCCCCGCCGCAGTAAGTGCTCCACGCCCAGCCGTGCTCACCCTCGCGGCGTCGTCGACAGGCAACACGATCACCGTCGTGGGCGTCGGCCTGGGGTCCGCGGTTCCGAACCAGGCCCAGGTGAGCCTCGGCGTCACAGTGACGAGGCCGAACGTCCGCGAAGCGGTGGCGGCCGCGGGCACCGACACAACTCGACTTCTTAACGCTCTGCACAACCAGGGAGCACAGGACAGGGACATCCAGACGTCGACCGTCTGGGTCGCACAGCAGACCAACTGCTGCCCGCAGACCCTGGTCGGCTACAACGCGACCGTAGGGGTCACGGTGACGGTGCACAGCATCAACAACGTCACGCCGCTGATCGAGGTGGCGGTCGACACGCTGGGCAACGACCTGCAGCTAAACGGCCTGACGCTTTCAGTGGCTGACCAGAGCGCGATGCTGAAGACTGCGCGTGCGGCTGCGATGAGCGACGCCACCGAGAAGGCACAGGATTACGCGCGGCTGTCCGGCCACCACGTGGGAGGGCTGGTCAGCGTCTCTGAGGTCATCTCCACCACGGGCGGCTTTGCGTGCGACTCGTGCGGTGGGAAGGGTGCCGGCGGCGGCGGCATACAGATCCAGGCCGGCACGCAGTCGATCACTGTCACCGTCGCCGTTACGTACGAACTGGCGACCTGATCACGAGCTTCTATCCACCGCTGAGTGTGCAAGGCCGACCAGCGTCCGCCGCAGACCGTCGAGCTCCACCGTCTCGATCTGCCTCACCGCATCTTCGACGAGGGCCTGCGCCTCCCTACGGACGCGCGGCAGCGCGTCGCTCGCGGTGACCAGCTCCGTCACCCGGCCGACCTCAGCGTCGCCGAGCGTACCCGCGAGGAGCCGCCTGACCTCAGGTCCGACGACGCGGTCTTCCGCGGCGTAGATGAGCGGCAGCGACAGCACACGCTGCCGGATGTCGAGGCCGACAGGCTTGCCTGAGCTGGGACTGAAGTCGACCATGTCATCCGCCATCTGGAAGGCTGTGCCGAGCAGATCGCCATACCGGCGAAGCGCTCCGACGACCTCAGGATCAGCTTCCGACAGAAGCGCACCCGACGCGCAGGCCGCGGCGAACAGTGAAGCGGTCTTGCCCCGGATGACCCGGAGGTATGACTCGCGGTCGCCCGGGTAGGCGCCGCGCAGCGCGACGTCATCGATCTGCGATGCGCAGATGGCCTCCAGTGCCTCGGCGACCGCCGAGGTCACCGCCGGATTGCCCATCTGCGCGATGAGCCTTGTCGCCTTGGCGAAGTAGTAGTCGCCGACCGCGATCGCTCGCTCCGGGCCTTCGGCCGCGACCACCGTCGGCCGGCCACGACGGTGCGTGCTCTCGTCGACATAGTCGTCGTGGATGAGAGTCGCGTTGTGCAGCAGCTCGACGGCAGCCGCCAGCTCGGCGGCACGAAGCGGGTCGTTGCGCGGGCCGATGTCGGCGGTCAGCTGGACGAGTCTCGGCCGAAGTCGCTTGCCTCCGGCTTCGACGAGCCGGCGCATCGGCGCCGCGACCGCCTCTGGGTCGACCATCAGCTGGCGCGTCAGCTCGACCTCGACGAGGGACTCCGGGACCACCTTCGATTGCGTGGGGGCAAAATCTCCGTCCAGCTGCATCGCGAGCTGCCGCCGGCGCGGGCCATCCAGCTCGACAGCAAAAACCGACTGCCACCGTCCCATCACCAGCCGGCCGTCTTCCACGAGCAGAGTGAGGAACGCGCTCAGCAGCAGCTGCCGGCAGTGGGCGTGACCGTTGACCGGCTCGTCGACGGCGATGTCGATCCGGCGCGCGAAATCGTCGTGCTCATAGCCGGCGCCGGTGGGCGCGACACGCTCGAGCATGCCCTGAAAGTCGCGCAGCAGAAGGGGCTCGTTCTCGTTGACGGCGAGCCCCAGCGTGGTGTGCAGGGACTGCAGGTGGACGCGGCCGTTGCGGAGGCCGGCCCGGTCGACCTCGTCGCGGATGCGGTCGGTGAGGTCGACGAACTCGGTGGAGCGCGTGGTTGCGAATTCCAGCCGCGCGGCGCTCATCGGGTGGCGGCGAGTGACTGCTGCAGCAGCTGGCGGGTGGGCGGGGCCGCGATCGAGGATGCCGCCGCGGACGAGACCGCTTCGATCGCTCGCGCGAATGCGACCTGAACCGCGAGCGGCGCGGTGTCCGCGAGCAGCCGCGAGCCGCGGGCCAGGCAGAGATCGCCCATCAAGAGCACGGTGGGCGGGGCGGCGCGGCCACCGAGGCCCTGCAGCCTGGTGCCGACCTCGATGAGGGCCGCGGCCAGGGCGAGCTTCGGCTGCGCCTCGGGGGCGAAGTGACGCACCGATTCCAGGTAGGCGCGATAGGCGTCGGAGAGCCCGTCCGACCACAATCCCTCCAGGCGATCGAGCTCGCGGTCGAGCACTTGAGCAGTCATTCGACAGCCTCCACGACGCTGCCCGCCAGCTGCCGGAACGCCGACAGCGCGCGCAGGCACGATTCGTCGTCGCGGGTCACGACGTAGTACAACCCGAATCCGAGCACCGTATTCAAGACCAGCGGGACCAGGACGTCACGCGGCACCGTCAGGCGGATCCGGCCGTCTTCCTCGAGTCTGTCGAGCTGCTCCTGTATCACCTCGCGGTAACGGGTGAACAGCTCGGGCAGGTAGGCTCGCAGCCGCTCGGTCCGGGGCGCCTGGACCAGGAGATCGAACGCCGCCAGCTGGACGTCGCCGAGGCGGCGCAGCGAGTCCCAGAGCGATTCGACGCCGACCTCCAGGACCTCGAGCGGGTCGGTTAGCTGGTTCAGCGTCCGGCGAAGCTCCTCGACCGACTTGGCCGTCAGGTAGCGCCAGGCTTCGACTAGGAGCTCGGATTTGGTGGGGAACCAGTACTGGAGGTTGCCGATCGCGACGCCCGCCTTGGACGCTATGGCGCGGACGCTGGTGCCGGAGTAGCCGTTTTCGAGGAGGGAGTCGGCCGCCGCGTGGATGATCTGGTCGCGGGTGCTCTCTGTCGCGGTCGCCCCGGTCATACGTATGTACCAGCATACTGAGGCCACGAAGCGGACTGGGGGATAATTCGGGCGCCCTCACCCCCGATCCCTCTCCCAAAGGGAGAGGGTGCCTTCGACTAATCTCATCGGCGGATGCGCTCAATCGCCGAAGCTTTCCCCAACCGGCTCTGCGGCGTGCTGCGCACCGACAACGCCGATGCAGGCTTCCAGGCCTGCCTTGCCGCCATGGAAGGCGGTGTGATGACGATCGAGATCACCAAGACGGTCCCGTCCTGCTTCGAGCTGATCAAGGGCCTCATCGCGACCACCGGTGGGCGCTACCCCGTCGGCGTCGGGACGGTCTGGGACCCCGGCGCCGTGGGGGAGGCGAGAGAGGCCGGGGCCTCCTTCGTCGTCACACCCGTGTTGCTGCCAGAGGTCGCCGACGCATGCCGGAAGGCGGACATCCTCTGCGTGCTCGGAGCCCTCACCCCGACCGAGATCTACCAGGCCCGACTCTCGGGCGCCACTCTGGTGAAGGTCTTCCCGATCGCGCCGGTCGGCGGGCCTCGTTACATCGAGACGTTGAACGGCCCGCTCGGCGGGGTCCCGTTCTGGGTGTCGGGAGGCGTGCCGATCGAGGACATCGGCGCGTATCTACGGCTTGGAGTCAAAGCCGTCGGGCTGAGCGGCTCGCTTTTTCCCCAGGAGGCGCTCGCCCAGAAGGACATGGGCCGGATCAGGCAGAACGCGGAGCGGGCGGCCCAGGCGGCGGCCCAGGCGGCGGCCGGCTAGAAGCCGGGGTTAGCAGCCCACGTGGTAGTTGCACATCGTGGCGGTGATGTTCGAATAGAGGTTCATCACCTGGGCGCCCGTCAGCAGTAGGGCGACGATCACGACAAGCGCCACCAGCGCAAGAATCAAAGCGAACTCGACCATGCCCTGAGCGGACTGTGGAGGCGAGGCCGGCCTCAACACCCCACGTGGTAGCTGCACAAGGTCGCCGTGATGTTCGAGTAGACGTTAAGAAGCTGATTGCCCGTCGTGATCAGCGCGATGATCACGATGAGCGCGATCAGGGCAAGGATGAGCGCGTACTCAACCATTCCCTGGCCCTTCTGGATGTATGGATGATGAATCACCGGATATCCGACCTGAAAGCTTAACCAGCGAGGCCCTTCCGCTGGTCGCTGACCTGCTCCAGCGCCTGTTCCACGACCACCCGGACCATTCGCTTCCGCCAGAAGTGGCTCAGATCGGCGTTGTCCAGCGGTTTGGCCGGCTTGGCCGCGATCTCAGCGGCCTCCCGGATCGCCTCAGGTTCGAGCCGCCTGCCATTCAGGAACTCTTCAGCAGCCCTGGCCTCCAGGGGCTGGGACGCGACGGCGGACAGGACGAGGCGGCACGCGCGCACCACACCACCTTCTAGCACCGCCGTGACCCCCGCGCCCGCGATTGGGAAGTCGATCGATCCGCGGCGGCGCAGCTTCACGTAGGCGCTCCGGGTGCGCGGCGACGCCCGCAAGCGCAGCTCTGTCACGACCTCGGAGGGCTGCTTCGCCATGTACTCGATGCCGTCGTCGCGGTAAAGCGCTGCGACCGGTAGCTCGCGCTCACCGTCAGGTCCGACGAGGCTGACGATGCCGTCGAAGGCAATCGCCATCGGCGCTGTGTCGGACGACGACACAGCCCAACAGCGGGGACTGCTTGGGGCGACGAGGCAGATGTCTCCGTCCTTCTTAATGCAGAAGCCTGCCGCCTTTCGCCATTCGTAAGTCATGTCGTAGTAGTTGCAGCGCGTGTCGACGCAGAGATTTCCACCGATCGTGCCGACGTTGCGCAGCGGAGGAGAGGAAACGAGGCCCGCTGCCTGGGCGTAGCCCGCAAAGCGGGTGTTGAGGTGCTCGTCATGCGCGGCCTCGGCGAGCGTGAGCCCCGCTTCGATCGCGCACTCATTCGAACCGTTGCGGACCGAGCGCGGAAGGAAGTCAAGACCGATCAGCGTGTCGACCTCGAACTGGCGGCGCTTCAGCTTGGGCAAGAGGTCCGTGCCGCCGGCGACGAACATCGCGCGTGGGCCGAGCTCCTGCGCCATGCGTGCCGCGTCGCGCGCCGACTTCGGGCGCAGGTAGTTAAATCGGGGCAGCCGCAGCATCTTTACCCGGGGGTTCGACCTTGATGCACGGTGGGTACGGAATCGACGGGAAACGTGGAGGTCCGTATCGGGCGGGCTCGCCCTTTTGCTTCCGGCGCAGCGCTTCGATTACCTTCTCAGGGGTGACCGGGATCTCGTCGATCCATACGCCGAGCGCGTCGTGGACCGCGGAGCACAGTGCAGGTGGAACCGGCAGCAGCGGACCTTGCCCCGCCTCCTTCGCGCCGTAGGGACCTTCCGGGTCGATCGTCTCGACGATGAAGGTCTCGACCTCTGGCATGTCGAGAAACGTCGGCGACTTGTACTCGAGCATCGAGGGCCACTTGTGCAGGCCCTTGCGAAACGTCTGCTCCTCCATCAGCGCCTCGCCGAGGCCCATGTACACGCTGCCCTCGACCTGCCCTTCAACCAGCAGAGGGTTGATGGCGCGGCCCACGTCGTGCGCGATCCAGACCTTGTTGACCGTGATCAGCCCGGTGCGGGCGTCGGCGACGAGGTCGACCACGCACGCGGAATAGCTGTAGGCGGGGCTCGGCCCGACGCCCGATCCCTTGTACGGTCCGGCGATTTTCGGCGGTGTGTAGCTGCCGGCGCTGGTCAGCGTCCCGAACCGCGCCTCGCCGAGGATGCTCGCCTCCTCGAAGGTGACGTCCTCGAACTTGCGGCCGCTCGCCTCGACCGCCTCGACGAGCATCGCTCGCATCTTTCGCGCCGCCTCGAGCGCTGCGTTGCCGGCCATGAACGTCACACGTGAGGAGTACGAGCCAAGGTCGATCGGCGTGGTGTCGGTGTCGGCGGTTACGAGCCGCACGTCGGCGGGCTGCAGGCCAAGCTCCTCGGCGACGATCGTCGCCAGCACCGAATCCGACCCCTGGCCGATGTCCATGGCGCCGCAGAACGCGGTCACGCCGCCGCGGTCGACCTTGATCTGGACCTCGGAGTGGGGCATGTCGTTCCAGTAGATCGCGGTTCCCGCGCCCGAAAGGTAGCTCGAGATCGCAAAACCCATGCCGTGGCCGGGCCGCCGCTCGCGTTCGTGAAAGCGCGACGCCTCGATGACGCGCCTGGTGCATTCCTCGAGACCGCAGGACGTGATCCGCAGCCAGTTGACGGTCCTCGTGTTCGGCTGGACGAAGTTCTTCCGCTTGAGCTCGACCGGGTCGACACCGAGGTCGTGCGCCAGCTTCTCGAGGTGCAGCTCCAGCGCGAACCGCGGCTGCGGCGTGCCGTGCCCGCGCTTGGGGCCGCATGGGGGCTTGTTGGTGAAGACCCGGCAGCCCTCGAAGCGGTAGGCGGGGATGTCATACGTCACGGTTTGCAGGGCGCCCGTGTAGAAGGTGGACGCGACCCCGTAGGAGCCGTACGCGCCGCCGTCGAGGGCGCTGCGGAAATGCATGGCGGTGATGCGGCCGTCTGCATCGACCCCGGTGCGAACCCACATCAGGACAGGGTGGCGGCCGCGGTGCGCGTAGAACACCTCCTCGCGAGTCAGGGTGCACTTGACCGGCCGGCCGGTCAGCATCGCCAGCTTGCACACGATGATCTCGTGCGCGAACGGGTCGGTCTTGCCGCCGAACCCTCCGCCGTGCGCCGCCCCGATCACGCGAATGCGATTCATCGGCAGCTCGAGCACCTTGGCCACCGCGCGATGCACGTAATGCACGACCTGGGTCGAGGACCACAGCGTCACCTTGCCATCGACATACGTCGCGATTGCGCTGTGCTGCTCCATGGGCAGGTGCGTGTTGCCCTGGAAGAAGAAGACGTCCTCGCGTGTGGTCTTCGCTCGCGCGAATCCGCCGTCGACGTCGCCAAACTCGAGCGCGACGAACTTGTGAATGTTGTTCGGCCCGCCGTAATCCTGGATCCGCTCATCCTTCGGCGGGTCGAGTGCCGCGTCGATCGACATGACCGGTTCGAGCACCTCGTACTCGACCGAGATCGCGTCGCATGCGGCGGCAGCTATCTCCTCCTCAGTGGCGGCCACCGCGGCAATGGGATCGCCGACGTACCGCACCTTCTCGTGCTCCAGGGCGCGCTCGTCCTGCGTCACGGGAAGGATGCCGAACTTGATCGGCAGGTCCGCGCCTGTGATCACCGCCAGGACGCCGGGTATGCGCCGCGCCGCTGAGGTGTCGATCGAGAGGATGCGCGCGTGGGGATGCGGGCTGCGCAGGATCCTGCAGTGCAGGGTGCGCGCGGGCAGCATGTCGTCGGCGTAGACGGCCCGGCCGGTCACCTTCGCCACGGCATCGACCTTCGGCAGGGGCTTCCCGATGACTCGAAGAGTCGATTCACCTCCCCGCCCGCGGGGGAGGTCGCCGCGAAGCGGCGGGTGGGGCCGCCCGTTCACCGCATGCGCTCCGCCGCCAACTCGATCGCGTCCAGGATCTTCGCGTAGCCCGTACAGCGGCACAGGTTGCCCGCCAGCGCTTCTCTTATCTCGTCGCGCGAAGGCTTCGGGTTCCCGTCGAGCAGCGATCTCGCGGCGAGCAGGATGCCGGGCGTACAGTAGCCGCACTGCGCGGCGCCGAGCTCCCCGAACGCGACCTGCAGCGGATGGAGCTCGGAGCCGGTGGCCATGCCCTCAACGGTTGTGATGCGCCGGCTCTGCAGCTGCACCGGCAGCAGCAGGCAGCTCAACCCGGGTTTGCCGTCCACCAGCACCGTGCACGTCCCGCATTCGCCCAGCTCGCAGCCGTGCTTGGTGCCAGTGAGCTGCATGTCCTCGCGCAGCACCTCGAGAAGCGTCTTGTGCACCGGCACGAAGAGCTCTCGCCTCTCGCCGTTGACATCGAGGGACAGGACGAGTCTCTCCACGTCTCGCGCGAGCTCATTCCTCATGGTGAATCGAGCATATTCCTCAGTGCATCGGCGCAGGCCCAGAGGTCGGGTGCGACCGCATCCGCGCGGCTCGCTCCCGGCCTGGGGTCGTCGGGATGGACCAGGATCGTCCGCATGCCCAGGGCAAGCGCCGGCTCGATGTCGTTCTCCTCGCGGTTTCCGATCACGACGCAATGCTGTGCCGTCACAGCGGCCCAACGCATCGCCATCTCGAACACCGCAGGGTGCGGCTTGAGGTGGCCCGCGTCGACCGACGTGATGATGCCGTCGACGTGCTCGGCCATGCCGAGCTGGCGGAAGTCCTCCCAGTAGCTCTCCGCGTCGCGCCAGTACGTGTTGCTCGCCACGACATTCCGCAAGCCGAGCCTGTGGATCTCGGCGAGCAGCTCGATCGCGCCAGGCAGCGGCCTCATGCGGTCGGAGACAGGGATCGACATCGCGCGCCTCAAGCGGCGGATGGTGTCCGCGTCAGCCGGCAGTCCGCTACGCCCAAGGCACCCGGCAATCAGCGTCTCCGCCGGCGAGTTGATCGAGACCAGGTTCTCGGTCGAGATGGTGCGTGCCTCGTCGCCGGGCCGGCTGCTTTCGATCAGGTCGTCCGCCAGCGCCTCGACCGTCGCCGGCTCGGTCCTGGGCATCGCCGCCCGGATCCGGAGGCGACGGCCGACGGCATCGGCCTTGCGGATCGGCCACGAGTTCGGCCAAAGGGTGCCGCCCACGTCGATTAGCGCGACCTCAAAGGCTTTCGCCACTGCTAGCTATCATCGCCTGAGTGCTCCGGTTCTTGACGTCAGGTGAGTCGCATGGTCCCCAGCTGACTGTCGTGATCGAGGGACTGCCCTCCGGGCTCGAGATCAGCGAGGAGGATCTTCGCCGCGACCTTGCGCGCCGGCAGGGCGGTCACGGCCGGGGCGGCCGCCAGAAGATCGAGACCGACGTCGCACGAATCGTCAGCGGCGTGCGGGGCGGGTTCACCATCGGCAGCCCGGTCACGCTCGTACTGGAGAACAAGGACCACGTCAACTGGACCGCCCAGATGACCGCGGCCAAAGAAGGCTTTGAGCCGAAGGTGGTGACGCGCCTGCGGCCTGGTCACGCCGACCTCGCCGGCGCCCTCAAGTACGGCCACACCGACATCCGCAACGTGCTCGAGAGATCGTCGGCGCGCGAGACAGCGACGCGGGTCGCCGCGGGAGGAGTGGCGCGCAAGCTCCTGCGCCCGTTCGGCATCGAGGTGCTGAGCTTCACGCAGTCGATCGGCACCACCGACATCGGGTTCGAGGGCGTCGATACCGACGTCGTCACCGAGGAGGACATCGAGCTGTCGCCGGTCCGCTGCCCGGACCCAGAGGCGTCCAAGCGGATGGTGGCGGAGATCGACGCGGTGGCGGAGCAGGGTGACACGCTGGGCGGATCCTTTCGGATCGTCGCGCGCGGCCTGCCACCCGGGCTTGGCAGTTACGTCCACTGGGACCGGAAGCTCGACGGCCGGCTGGCCCAGGCCGTGATGTCGATCAACGCGATCAAGGGCGTCGAGTTTGGCGCGGGCTTCGAGGGCGCCGCCCGTCGCGGCTCTGAGTTTCACGACCAGATCGACTACCAGGAGGGACGCTTTCGCCACCTGACGAATCGCGCCGGCGGCATCACTGGCGGGGTGACGAACGGCGAGCCGATCGACCTTCGCGTCGCCATCAAGCCGATCTCGACCATGAAGAAGCCGATGCAGTCAATCGACCTGAAGACAAAGGAGAAGACCGAGGCGCACTACGAGCGCAGCGACGTGTGCGTCGTGCCGGCCGCCGGCGTCATCGGCGAGGCAGTGGTCGCGCTGACGCTGGCCGAGGCGTTCCTCGAGAAGTTCGGCGGTGACTCGATGGTCGAGCTCGAGCGCAACTACCGCTCTTTCATGGAATCGATCGCCCAATGACGGCGTGAAGGTCATGTCGATGGCGCAAGCCGTCGAGCGATTCGTCCCCGACGGCGCGACCGTGGCGCTCGGCGTGGCTCTCGAGCCCCTCATCCCGTTCGCGGCCGGCCACGAGATCATCCGGCAGCGGCGGCGCAACCTCGAGCTGGTTGGACCCATCTCTGATGCGCTGTTCGACCAGCTCATCGGCGCCGGCTGCGTGAGGCGCGTGACCGCGGCCTGGGTGGGCAACGTCTCCGAGGGCCTGGGGCACTGCTACCGGCGGGCCTGCGAACGGCAGGTCCCGGGCCCGCTCGAGGTGCGGGATCATTCCAACTTCTCGATCTCGCTCGCGCTGTGGGCCGCCGCTTGGAACGTGCCCAGCCTGCCCACCCGCACGTTGCTGGGCAGCGACATACTGCGCACGAATCCGGACCTCTCGGTCGCCGATGGGCTGGTCCATGTCAAAGCGGTGCGTCCCGACGTCGCGATCGTCCACGTCCAGCGCGCCGACGAGCATGGGCGCGCCCACGCGTGGGGACCGCTTGGCATCAGCGAAGAGGCAGGCCTGGCCGCCGATCACGTCGTGGTCAGCTGCGAAGAGCTGGTCGACGCGAGCGTTACGCTGAGCGACCCGAACCGGGTCCTGCTGCCGGAGACGAAGGTCGTCGCCGTCGTGCATGAGCCGGGCGGCGCGCATCCGTCGCCGGTCCAGGGATTCTTCAAACGCGACCACGCTTTCCATCGCGACTACGCCGAACGGTCGCGGTCGGTCGAAGGCTTCGAGGCGTGGCTGCGCCAGCGGGTGCTCGACGTGCCCGACCGCGCGGCGTACCTGCAGCAGATCGACGTCGATTCGTTGCGGATCAAGCGTCACCGGCCCTCCGTCCCCGCGGACTTCGGCGATGAGTAGCGACTACACGGCGCAGGAGCTCATGGTCGCCGTCGCCTCGCGCGAGATCCGCGACGGTGACGTGGTGTTCGTCGGCATGCGGCTGCCGATCCTCGCCTATGCTGTGGCCCGCAACTCCCACGCGCCGCTGGCGAGGGGGCTTTTCGAGGTCGGCCTGATGCGCGACCAGCCCGCGTCGGGGTTCCTGGGCACGATGGGCGACCCGCCGAACGTGGCCGGTGCTCTGTGGGCGACCCGGATGTCCAATGCGATGGCCTTGATGGCGCAGGGCCAGGTGGACCTCGGTTTCATCGGCGGCGCGGAGGTCGACCGCTTCGGCAACCTGAACACTTCCTACATAGGCGATCCAGACCGGCCGGCGGTCAAGCTTCCAGGGAGCGGGGGAGGGGCGGACATCGCGATCCTGAGCCGGCGCTGGGTGACTCTGATGAGCCACGAGCCGCGGCGCCTCGTCGATCGTGTTTCCTTCGTCACGTCGCCGGGCTATGGCGATGGCTCACCGGGGTGGCGAAAGCGCAACGGCTTGCTCGGCGGCGGTCCGGTGGCGATCATCACGACGCTCGGCGTGCTGCGTTTTCCTGAGGGCGGAGGTGAGGCCTACCTCGCGTCGGTGCATCCCGGCCACACCGTTGACCAGGTTCTGGCCCAGACAGGGTGGCCATTACATGTCTCCGATCGTGTAAGCGAAACGTCAGCGCCGACTTCCACCGAACTGGCCGCCATAAGAGATTTCGATCCAGCCGGTTTTTGGACCCGGACCTAGTTACACAACGCTGACCGCGCGACGACGGCGGGTTGACAGTGCGGACTCAACCTGAAGCGCACAAGTCTCGTCTGAGGTGAGAAAGAAAATGAATCCGTTTGCAGTTGTCGCCGTCAAGACCATCGGAGCGGCCGGCGTAGCCGTGCTGCTCAGCGCAGGCGCGGTCAGTGCGCTGGCGGCAAGTCCTTCGCCCAGGCCGACGCCTACAGCCGGCGCGACACAGCCGTCGACGGACCGGCACGCCGATCGCGGGGCCATCCGCCGCGCCGTCATCGGGGCCGAGGCAGACGTGCTTGGGATCAAGCCCGAGACGCTGGTCAAAGACCTCAAGGCAGGCCAGAAGGTCTCTGACCTGGCGAGGGACAAGGGCCTGACCAAGGAGCAGTTCGAGACGAAGCTCATCGCCAGCCTGAAGCCGCGGCTGGAGACCCTCGTCGACCACAAGGTGATCACGCAGGCGCAGGCCGACAGGGTGCTCGACCGGATCGCGAAGGGCTACGCGCCGTTCTGGGACGGCATCCACCACCACAAGAAATAGTCTCCCGTCCTCCCCGGGCCTGGCCCTACGGCCGGGCCCTTCGCGCCGCCATCGAAATCTGCTTCCACTTCTTGCGATCTTCGATGCGGATTCGCGCGTCCGTCTTCGCGGCGACCGCCCGAAGCTCGCGCTTGAGCTTGCGGTAGCTCTCCAGTCGACGGGGGTCCAGGTTGCCTCCCTCGAGTGCGTCTTTGATTGCGCAGCCAGGCTCGGTGACATGCGCGCAATCGTGGAATCGGCATCGCAGAGCGAGCGCTTCGATGTCCTCGAACAGGTTGGCGAGCGCATCTTCACCCTCCCAGAGCTGCGCCTCGCGCAGTCCGGGCGTGTCGATGATCATCCCGCCGGAGGGAAGCTGTACGAGCTGGCGATGGCTGGTCATGTGTCGGCCTTCGCCCGAGCGATGGATCTCGCGAGTCCGCATCACGGTCGCGCCGAGGATGACGTTGATCAACGTCGACTTGCCCGTGCCGGAGGGACCCAGCAGCACGCCGGTGAGCGCTGGTTGCAGCCGGCGTGCAATCTCGTCGATCCCCTGGCCCGTGACGCTGCTCGTCACGATCACCGGCGTTCCGGCCGACGCCGATTCGAGCTCGTCCCGCAGCGCGTCCGGCACAGCGGTCATGTCGGCTTTGGTCAGGACGACGATCGGGACTGCGCCGCTCTGCCACGCGATGGTGAGGTAGCGCTCGATCCTTCGGAGATTGACGTCGGTCGCCGCGGCCACCACGAACGCCACGTCGACATTGGCGGCGAGGACCTGCTCGAGCGTTTCGACGCCCGCGGCGCGGCGCGAGAACACCGTGCGCCGCTCGACGATTCCGTTGATGACGCCGCCCCTGAGCGCGACCCAATCGCCGACTGCGGGGTCGACCCGGCGTGCTGTGCCGCGCATGGTTGCGGATCCGTCGTGCAGAAGGTATTCGGCGCCGAAATCGGCGCATACGCGCGCGGGTACGTCGTCGGGGCCGGCGACCTGTTTGAACTTTTCCGCGTAACGGTCATCCCAGCCCAAAAGCGCGAGCCGGGAATCGAAATGAGACAACTCGAACTCCTCCGGTCATGATGCGGGCGGACGTTGTCGGTCCGCCCCACCCTTTCCCTCCCCATGAATGGGGAGGGGTCCGGAGTCAGTCCAGGCGGGAGGCGGCCGACGGCCGGTCCATGGTCACTGCAAGCTGTGCCATCAAAACGCCACCTCCTTCTTGAATTCGTGGACGGAAGCCTATCACTCTCCTTTGAACTCGGCCTTCCTCTTCTCCCCGAACGCCTTGATGCCCTCGTTCGCGTCCTGCGAGACGAAGACCCGGCTGATCGCTTCGCGTTCGAGGGCGAGGCCCAGGTCGAGGGGCGCGCCGTAGCCCTGGGTGATCGCGAGCTTCGCGTGGCCGAGCGCCACGCTGGGGCCGGCTGCGATCTTCGTCGCGTAATCGATCGCCCCTTGACGGCATGCGGCAGCGTCCGGAAACAGGCGATCGACCAGCCCAGCCTCTTTCGCCTGGGCCGGGGGCATCGTCGTCGCGTTGAGGATCATGTCCAGGCCTTTCGACAGGCCGACCAGCCGAGGCAGCCGCTGCGTGCCGCCGCTGCCCGGGAACAGTCCGAGGTTCACCTCCGGAAGACCGATCTGGTACGAGCCCTCGGCGGCGAAGCGGAGATCGCATGCCAGGGCGAGCTCGAAACCGCCGCCGAGGCAGTGGCCGGCGATCGCGGCGATGAAGACGATGGGCGTGTTCTCCATCTTCCTGAACGCCTCATGCGCTAGCGTTGCGGTCATCACGCGCGAGCGCGTCGTGCCGGCGGCGAACGCGCTGACGTCCGCGCCCGCGGAGAAGAACTTCTCGGATGCGCTGGTCACGACGACGGCGTGGATGTCCTCGTCCGCGCGGGCATCGTCGACAACCCCGGCGAACGACCGCAGGAACGCGTAGTCGTAGCTGTTGGCAGGCGGACGATCGAGCACGATGACGCCGACGCCGCCCTGCTTCTCCAACCTCACCGGCATGTCACGCCCTCCCCAATGCGCGGCTGAACGAACCGCCTAATTATCGAATTCCGATCAAACCCCCTACCCGGTTGGTTAAATACGGCAGGTTGGAAACCCACACCTACCAGATCCTTTACGACACCGAGGCCAGCCACTGGTGGCTGGCGGCACGTCGCAACATCGTGCTGGACTGGATACATCAGCGGTATCAGGACCGGCATGATCTCGAGGTGCTGGACGCCGGCTGCGGGACCGGTTTGATGCTGCAGGAGCTCAGTCTCCTGGGGACGGCCAGTGGCGTGGACCTTTCGGAAGACGCCCTGCAGTTCTGCCGGAGACGTGGACTTGTCAACGTCCAGCACGCAGACATCTGCGATCTTCCTTTCGACGCCAACCGATTTGACGTCGTGACGGCCCTGGACGTGCTGGAGCACCTCGACGATGACGCAGCCGCGCTTCGAGAGTTCCATCGAGTACTCAAGCCAGGCGGACGGGTCTTCATATTTGTGCCCGCCCACCAGTGGTTGTGGAGCCTGCAGGATGATGTCTCCCATCACAAGAGACGTTATGTCTCGCGGACCCTTCGCGGGGCCGTGACGAGGTCTGGTCTCGAGATCGAACGCCAGACGTACGTCTCGACGTTTCTCCTGCCGGTCATCTATGCAGGCCGGCAGTGGCTCAAGCTCCGCATGAAGTTTCGCCACGACTACGACACGGAGAACGACCTGCACCCGGCATGGTCCAATGGAATTCTTCGGGGCATCTTCGAAGCTGAGATACCAGTTCTTCACCGGATCGACATGCCATTCGGCGCGTCGCTCTTGTGCGTAGCTCGTAAGGCGGGATGAAGCCTCGGCTGATACCGCTTCTCGCCTGTCCCGCGTGTGGAGCCACGGTCCGGCTGCTTGATGGAGACAACGACGGCGAGATAGCCGCCGGCGAGCTGGTTTGCACGCAATGCAGCACCCGTTACCCGATTCGTGGCGGCGTGCCGCGCCTCGTGCCGCCCAAAACCTCCAGGGTGGCCGAGAAGACGTCCGAGGCCTTTGGCTGGCAGTGGCGGGAGTTCGTCGAGCTCTACGACGAGTACGAGGCGCAGTTCCTCGACTGGATCCATCCCATCCAACCCGACTTCTTTCGTGACAAGGTCGTGCTCGACGCCGGTTGCGGCAACGGTCGGCACGCTTTCTACGCGGCCAGATATGGCGCTCGCGAAGTCATTGCAATGGACCTGAGCGACGCCGTCGACACGGCTTACGAGAACGTGGGCAAGCTGCCGAACGCCCATGTGGTGCAGGCCGACATCAATCACCCGCCCTTCGCGAGAGCAGACAGAGGGGGTCCTTTCGACTTCATCTACTCGATCGGCGTCCTCCACCACCTGCCCGACCCGGAAGCCGGCTTCCAGTCGCTGGTGCGCTGCGTGCGGCCGGGCGGTGCGATCTTCGCGTGGGTTTACGGCCGGGAGAACAACGCCGTCGTGCACGGTTTCATCAACCCGCTCCGGGAGAACGTGACCTCGCGGATCCCGCCTTCTGTGCTGCCGGTGATCGCCTGGCCGATGTCGGTGGTCCTGCAGGGGGTGGTGAAGGGTGTCTACCGGCCGCTGCACGGGACCCCGCTGTTCAGGGCGCTGCCCTCGCGCGACTACCTGTACAGCCTGTCGACCTTCAGCTTTCGGAGGAACTACAACATCGTGTTCGACCATCTGGTGGCTCCTGTCGCCTTTTATCTCCGGCGCGAGGAGTTCGAAGGCTGGTTTCAGCGGGGCAAGCTGCGCGATGTGACGATCAGCTGGAGGAACCGAAACTCGTGGCGCGGCTTTGGCCGCGTGGCCACCTGACGGCGGCGCACCTCGGCCTCCCCCGATAATTGGGTGAGAACCGACAGCCGAACCTAGGGGGTGCCGCATGGCGACGATGATCATCGAAGGCGACAGGGCCAAGGCCGCGTCCGGCAAGACGTACGAGGTCCGCAACCCGGCAACAGGCGAGGTCGTCGACGAGGTCCCGTCGGGCGGCGCGGCCGACGTGGACAAAGCCGCGCAGGCGGCGGCGAAAGCCTTCACCACCTGGTCGAGACTGCCCGCGAACAAGCGCGCTGAGATCCTCCACAAAGCTGCGCAGCACATGCTGCAGAAGGTTGAGCAGATAGCGCCGATCCTGACCAGGGAGCAGGGCAAGACGCTTCTCGAATCGCGCATCGAGGCGCAGCGTTTCGGCGAGAACATCGCGTGGTTCGCCGACCTGGCCGACAAGATCCACGGCGAGCACGTAACGCTTCCCGACCTCTCGACCTACGGTCTCGTCGTCCGCCACCCCATCGGCGTTTGTGGCGCGATCGTCCCCTGGAACTTTCCGCTCACCCTCGCGGCCAACAAAGTGGCTCCGGCCATCGCGGCGGGGAACACAGTAGTGCTCAAGCCGGCCAGCACAACGCCGCTCGCCACGCTCGCGTGCATCGAAGCACTGATCGAGGGCGGTCTTCCGGAAGGCGTCGTCAACGTCGTGCTCGGCCAGGCGACGGGAGAGGCGATCGTCGGACATCCCCTGATCCGGAAGATCGCGCTCACCGGTTCGACTCCCACGGGCAAGAAGGTGATGGCACGCGCTGCGGAGGGCCTGAAGAAGATCACCCTCGAGCTCGGCGGCAGCGACCCGTGCATCGTCCTCGACGACGCCGACCTCGAAGGTGCGGCGCGCGCCATCTCGGTCGGCCGCTTCTTCAACTGCGGCCAGGCATGCCTCGCGGTCAAGCGCCTCTATGTCCAGGAAGGCGTGTACGACGCGCTGCTGGAAAAGCTGGTGGCGCGCGCGTCCAAGCTGAAGCCCGGCAATGGCCTCGAGAAGGACAGCCGGATGGGACCGATGCACACGGAGACGCAGCGAGCTGAGGTCGAAGCCCAGGTCAAGGACGCGATCGACCGCGGCGCGAGGGCGGTCTTCGGCGGCGGCAGACCGAAAGGTTCGGAGTACGAAAAGGGTTGGTTCATCGAGCCGGCGATCCTAGAGAACGTGCCGGACGGCGCGCGCATGTGGATCGAGGAGGTGTTCGGTCCGGCGCTCCCCGTGCGGCGGATCCAGGGCCTCGACGAAGGTTTGCGACTCGCCAACGCATCGCAGTACGGTCTCGGGTCCTCGATCTGGACCAACAACATGGCCGCGGCACATCGCGCGGTGCTGGAGCTCGAAGCCGGGTACACGTGGGTCAACGCCCTTCAGATCGCACACGACGAGCTGCCTTTCGGGGGCACGAAGCAGTCCGGCTTCGGCAAGGAGCACGGCGTGCAGGCGTTCCTGCAGTACACCGAGGAGAAGTCGGTCGTCTACGGCGGAATTTGAGGTAACTCCGCTCAGTACTGACCTGGCGTGAGAGTCGGGCTGATCGTCGTGGGTGTTCTCGTCCTGCTGATCGGCGCTGTGTTCGCCGGACAGGGCCTCGGCTACATCCCGGGGAGCTTCATGACCGGCGACGTGAAGTGGTTCTGGATCGGGTCCGTGATGGTGGTCGTGGGCCTCGCGCTTGGTGTGGGCGGTCTGCGGATCGGATCCGCCAAACGGGTTTAGGCCTCCCCACCCTTGCCCTCCCCGCTAGCGGCGAGGGGCATGGAGAAACAAGACTTAGGCCGTGCGGCCGTTGATCCTGTCCCAGTGGGCCTGGCACTCGACGCAGCGCGTGGCGGCCGGCTGATACCTCAGCCGGGCCTCGGGAATGCGGCCACCGCAGCCCTCGCAGATCCCGTACGCGCCATCGCGCAGGCGCTGGAGCGCCCTTTCGACCTGCTCTCGGTTCTGGTCCAGCAGGTGGACGAGCAGGTCGCCTGTCAGCCGGTCGGAAAGCGCCTGGGCCAGGTCGGTCTCCTCCGGAATTCCCGTGATCACGCCGCCGACCACGTCGTTCAGGGGGCGGTGAAGGCCCGCCTCCTCGCCGCACTGGGCGGCCAGGAGCTCGAGCCGCTTCCTGTCAGCTTCCAGCCTCTCCTCTGGAGCGTCTCCCGCCTTTTTCCGGGTCGCCATTGCTAAAACCCCCCTCCAAACTCATTTCAGGATCCGGCGTCGTTCGGATTCCGAGAGCAGAACGCGTGCACCGACATGCGTACCCGCCCCGCACAATTAGTCGCCGAATGCCGCCCCCGCTGGAATTCCCCCCGAAAATCGTAGCCGCGCTGGCGCCGAAAATCGTAGCCGCGATGGCCCTCGCGCTCGTGTTGGCCGGTTGCCAGCTCGGATCCCACCCGCGCGCGGTGCCGAGCGTACCGCAGATCGGGGGCGATCTCAAGTGCTCCCAGGGCGACCACGGATACGAGGACCAGCAGGCCGGCTGGGGGTTCTGCTACCCGGCGGGTTGGCGATACGTCGAGCGCTCCCAGGCCAGCCAGAGCCCGCCTGGTCTCGACCTCACGTTCGACATCACCGACGCATCGTGCACGTCACCGGCGCCCGGCTCGACGGGCGCGCCCCAGTGCTCGCCCGACGCGGGGCTGTTCGGCTTCATGATCATTTCGACCTACGAGCGCGGCAACGCTCCCGACCTCACGTCGTGGATCAACGCCAATCTCTCGCATCCCCCGGCCACCGAAACGATCTCGTGGGGGAACTCACTCGAGGCCGTGAAGCTGGCGGATGGGCGGCGCGTCGCGCTGACGCAGCACCATGTCGTGATCCTGGAGCTGCACGCCAGCCCGCTCGACCTGGAGACTGAGATGTCCTCCAGGCTGTCGACGTGGAAATTTAGCTACTAGTTCGGGCGCCGGAACAAGGTCTGCATCTTGATCGCGAGGCCCATGTCGCCCTTGATCTTCAGCTTGCCCTGCATGAACGCGGCCGTGCCGTCCAGCTGCCCGGTCATGATCTTGACCCAGTCATGAGCGTCCGCGAGCAGCGTCAGGTTCGCCGGCTCGCCGGGGTCGCCCTTGCCCGACTCGGCCTTGCCGTCGTGGATCTTGACCCACCACTTGCCGCCAGCATCGCCGCTCAGGTCGAACTGTATGGTGGCCTTGGTCGTCCCCGCCTTCTCCGGGATCAGGTAATCGGGCATGGCATCCACGATCTGGTCGGGGGTCATCTGGACTTCGGACATCGGCTCCTCCCTGAGCTACGTGTGCATTTTTAGTACGTCGGGGTACGGCCTGCTACTCATCTTAATCATCTCGACGACAATGCCGGGATGGCCATCGAGTTGGCATTGAGCGAGGTCGCCGACGGAGTTTTCGAGCTCCGCCTGCCGATCCCCTTCGAGGACGGGCTGGTCAACGTCTTCGTTTTCAGAGACGGCGACGATGCGGACCTGCTCGACTGCGGCATGAACTCCGAGGAGTCGGTCGAAGCGATCCACCACGCGCTCGAACAGGTCGGAGCGCGGCGACTCAGGCGCCTGGTCGTGACGCACATCCACCCCGACCACTACGGGGCCGCCGGCATCCTCGCGGGGGACGGTCTCGCCGACCTCTACATGCATCGCCTCGAGGTTCCGCTCGTCCATCCGCGCTACGTCGAGCTCGAGCATCTGGTCGAGCAGGTCAGGCACTACCTGCTCATCAACGGCGTGCCTGGCGAGGAGGCCGAGGTCCTGAGCAACTCGCAGCGCGCGCTCAGCCAGGTCGTCAAGCCCGCGGATCCCGCAGTGCAGCTGGACGGAGCGGAGTTCATCGACATGGGCAGGCATACGCTGCACGTGGAGTGGACCCCCGGCCACTCACCTGGTCACATCTGCCTCTACGAAGCAGGCACCGGATTGCTGTTCGCAGGCGACCACATCCTGCCCCAGCTCTCACCAAACATCGGGCTGCATCCGCAGAGCACGCCTGATCCGTTGCATGACTACCTCGACGGACTGAGGCGGATGGCGGAACGCAGACCCAGCCTTGCCCTGCCGGCGCACGGGCGTCCCTTTTCTTCTGTCACCGCACGAGTCGATGCGCTGGTTTCACACCATCATCGGCGGCTTGAACAGATACTCGAGATCGTGGGTCGCGAAGAGAAGACGGCATGGCAGGTCGCGCTGGAGCTGTGGGGTCCGCGTGACAACCTCTACGAGAAGCGGCTTGCCCTCCAGGAAGGACTTGCGCACCTGCAGGCGCTTGCTGTCGACGGGCGCCTGCGCAAAACCGTCACACCGGAGCTCGTGCGCTGGCGGGAGTCTTGATGCCGAGCGGCAGGAGGTCGGCCGGATAACAACCGACGCCGACGACGCCGGGGCCCGCGTGCGCCCCTACCACCGGGCCCAGGGGTTGGATCATCAGCGTCTCGGCCACGGGCTCCAGCTCGCGCGCGACGCGTTCAGCGTCCTCCTCCGCGTCGGCGTGCCCCACGACGACGCACAGTCCTTTGCCCTGGTCGACTTCGCGTGCCAGGTCGACGATCCGATTCAGCGCGCGGTCGAACGTCCGCACGCGCTCGAGCGGGGTGACCAGTCCGTCGCGGATGCACAGCACCGGTTTCACCTGCAGCACCGATCCAAGCAATGCGCTCGCGCGGCCGATCCGGCCTCCGCGCCGCAAGAACTCGAGCGTGGCCACCGAGAAGTACGTTTGCACCTGGTCGCGCATGGCGCTCACGCGCTCCACGATCGCATTGGCGTCCGCACCCTGCGAGGCGATCGCTGAAGCCGCAAGCGTCAACAACCCGAGCGACATCGAGACGAGCTCCGAGTCGACGACGTGGACTCGTTTCGGATCCGTCATCTCCGCGCCCTGCACAGCCGATGCGTAGGTCCCGCTCAGCTTCTCCGAGATGTGAAGCGATACGACCTCGGCGTGGTTTGCCAGCAGCGCGCCATACGCCTCCGCGAAGCGGGCGGGCGCGGGCTGCGATGTGGTGGGATGCGTCGTCGCGTTTGGGAGCTTGCGGTAGAACTCCGACGGCCTGATGTCGACGCCGTCGAGCAGCGATCGGCCCTCGAAATGCAGAGTGAGCGGCACCACGGTGATCGAACGCGTCCGTGCCAGCTGGGATGGCAGGTCGGATGTCGAGTCGGTGACGATTGCGACGGCCTGGTTGTTCACTGAGGAAGTTCGTCCGGCAGTGGATCGGTCTCACGGCGGTGGTCCCTGCGACGGAAGAATCGCTCCTCCAGCGGTTTGAGGCCTAACAGCACGATGACGACGATCACCGTCACGTAGACCGCCACGCCGTAATAACCAAAACCGACCGCCATGCCAAGCGATGCCGCGACCCAGATGGACGCGGCGGTGGTCAGTCCTCGCACGAGCTCGCCCTGGCGCAGAATGCTGCCGGCGCCCAGGAACCCGACGCCGGTGACGATCTGGGCCGCGATGCGGGTGGGGTCCACGGTCCTGGTGAAGTCCGGAATGAGGCCGAGGCCCGTGAACATGCATGACCCGGCACTGATCAAAGCCATGGTGCGCAGGCCGGCTGGGTGGCCGCGAAACTCACGCTCGGCGCCGATGAGCAGACCGAGAGCGAGGGCAATCGTCACGCGGATGGCGAGGAGGACCTCGCCTGATACGTGCGTTGTGCTAGCCCCGGCCGGGGCGACCTCCGGGCCTGTCCTGGGCGCCGGGCTCATCCTTGGCACCCGGCTCGTCAGGAAGCTCGGGGAGGTCCAGGCTGTTCACGAAGTCTCGAAACACGGCGAGGCGCTCCTCATCGACGACCGTGTTTTCGACCTTGTCCTTGTCGCCGTCGCCATCGTCGGCCTCGGGGATGATGCCGGCGGTTTCCATCACGTCGGAGGCGACGAAGATCGGACATTCGACTCGGACCGCGAGCGCGATCGCGTCAGAAGGGCGGGCGTCGAAGTCGAGGTCGCGGCCGTTCTGCTTCACGTAGAGGCGGGCGTAAAAGACCTGGTCCGCCAGCCGCGTGACCACGATTCTCTTGACGCTGATCCCCAGGTCGCCGAAGGCAGACGCCATCAGGTCGTGCGTGAGGGGCCTGCCCAGGGTGTTGCCCGAGATCTTCGTCGCGATGGCCTGCGCCTCGAACGAACCGATCCAGATCGGCAGGTAGCGGTCGGCCTCTTTCTCCTTGAGGATCACCAGGTGCTGGGCAGTCGGCATGTGTATGCGAATGCTGTCCACCGACACCTCGATGAGGTTTTTCATCCTCGGGTCCATTCTACCCTTCGGTCCTCGCCATCCCTGCTGTTTGAACGCTCCGGCCCCGCACCGGGTGACGGTCGGGACGTACGTAAAATCCGAACGTGGCGAAGGGGAGACGCGGGCGGGTCATCCTGATCGACGCCCACAGCCTGATCTACCGGGCATTCTTTGCCTTGCCGCCGATGAGCACGTCGGATGGCCGGGTGACCAACGCCGTGTACGGCTTCACGTCGATGCTTGCGATAGTGCTTGCCTCGCGCCCCGAGTACGCGATCGCAGCCTTCGACCTCGGCAAACCCACATTTCGCTCCCAGGAGTACGAGGAGTACAAGGCGGGGCGCCGTGCCATGCCCGAAGACCTTCGCCCGCAGATGGAGATGGTGCGGGAGGTCCTGGAATCCTTCTCGATCCCCATCTATGGGGTCGAGGGGTTCGAGGCCGACGACGTCATCGGCACGCTGGCGCGCATCGCCGAAGAGCGCGGCCACTCGGTGACGATCGTCTCCGGCGACCTCGACTGCCTGCAGCTGGTGACCGAGTCGGTGGAGGCCCTCGTGCCGCGCCGCGGAATCACCGACACGTTTGTTTACGGCCCGGACCAGGTGCGCCAGCGCTACGGCTTCGAGCCCCCGCAGCTGGTCGATTTCAAAGCGCTGCGCGGCGACACATCGGACAACATCCCCGGAGTGCCGGGGGTGGGCGACAAGACGGCGGCCAAGCTCGTCCAGGACTACGGCTCGGTGGAGGCGCTTCTCGACAAGGTGGGGGAGCTGCCCGAGGGCCGGCTGAAGACCGCGCTCACCGCCAACTCGGACAGGGTCCGGCTGGGCAAGCGGATGGTCACCATCGTCAAGGACGTGCCGGTCCCGCTCGAGCTCGAGAAGGCGCGCTGGACGCGGTACGACTACGACCGGGCTCGCCGCGTCTTCGACCACCTCGAGTTCCGGCAGCTGCTGAGCCGCTTTCCGCCGCCTGACCAGGTGCCGGTGCAGCCGAGCCTCACGTTCGAGGCGGCCCCGGCGCCGGCTGGGCTCGCGATCGTCACGGATGCGACCGAGGCCGCGAGCATGCTCGACGGATCCCCCGACGTCGGCGTCTTCGCCTTCACGGAGGGCGCCGGGCGCGGCGCGCGGATATCGGGCCTGGGCGTGTCGAGCGGCGGCAAGACTTTTTACGCTGCCACGCCCGACGCGATGGACGCGGTGGCGGCGACGCTGTCCGGTCGCCCGATCTCGGGTCACGACGCGAAAGAGACGGAGCTGGCGCTGCGCTCGCTCGGTGGCGGCCGGCGCGAATGGGCCTTCAGCACGTTTCTCGCCGCCTACCTGCTCGGCGCCGGCTCGCGCGACCCCCGGCTCGAAGACCTTGCCCGGGAGTTCCTGGGCGTGGAGCTGGTCAGCGTCGAGCAGCTGCTGGGCACCGGCCGCGCGGCGCGCAAACCCTCCGCCGTCGCGGAGAACGAAGCCGCCGAGTTTGCAGCGCGCCGCGCCGAGGCGATCCTCAACCTGCGGCCGCGGCTCGAGGCGGAGATGCGAAACCTCGGTGTCGACTACCTGTTTCACGAGATCGAGCTGCCTCTGGCTGGCGTGCTGGCGGACATGGAGTCGGAGGGCGTCGCGATCGACGTGCCGTACCTCAAGCAGATGCAGGACGAGCTCGGCTCGCAGTTGGCGGCCATCGAGTCTGAGGTCGAGGAGGTGGCGGGTCAGAAGTTCAACCTCAACGCGCCGCAGCAGCTCGCGAAAGTCCTCTTCGAAGACCTGCGACTTCCGGTCGGCAAGCGCACCAAGACCGGTTACTCGACCGACGCCGACACGCTCGAGGCGCTGCGCGAGAAGCACCCGATCATCGGCCTGATCCTCGAGCACCGTCAGCTGTCGAAGCTGAAATCGACGTATGTCGACGCGCTGCCTCAGCTGGTCGATCCGCTGAGCGGCCGCGTCCACACGTCATTCGGACAGGCCAGCACGGCGACGGGGCGGCTCGCGTCGTCCAACCCCAACCTGATGAACATCCCGATCCGCACCGAGCTCGGCCAGCGCATCCGCCGCGCGTTCAAGGCCGGCCGGCCCGACCACGTAATGGTCTCCGCCGACTACTCGCAGATCGAGCTGCGCATCGCAGCGCATCTGAGCGGCGACCCGAAGCTGCTCGGCGCGTTCGCGGCCGGCCAGGACATCCACACGGCCACGGCGGCGGCCGTGTTCAAGATTCCCATCGAGACGGTCGACCCCAACCAGCGACGCCTCGCGAAGGTGGCGAACTTTGGCTCGATCTACGGCCAGGGCGAATACGGTCTTTCGCAGCAGCTCGGCATCACCGGCGACGTGGCGCGCGAATTTCTCGGCCAGTACTGGTCGACCTATTCCCGACTCCGCGAATACCTCGACGACGTGAGGCGCAAGGCGCGCGAAGAAGGATTCGTGGTCAGCGCGACGGGCCGCCGCCGTGCGATCCCCGACCTGCGGTCGCCGAACTTCCAGCTCCGCGGCGCGGCTGAGCGCATGGCGATCAACTTCCCGATGCAGTCCCTGGCTGCGGACATCATCAAGATCGCGATGGTCCGGCTGCATCGCGAGATCGACGCCGACCAGATCGAGGGTCGCATGCTGCTGCAGGTCCACGACGAGCTGCTGTTCGAGGTGCCCCGATCCGAGGTCGACCAGTTCGCGGAAAAGGTGCCGCGCATCATGACCGGGGCGTACGAGCTCGAGACCGGCATCGAGGTCGAGATGAAGGTCGGGCCGAACTGGGCCGACATGAAAAAGCTGGCGGTCGTACGTGCCTGAGCTCCCCGAAGTCGAGACGATCGTTGCCGACCTCCGGCCGCACCTGGTCGGCCGCACGATCACGCGATGCGAGCTCGCGTTTCCGACCATCGTTCGCCATCCCGAGCCGGAGGAGTTCATCGCTGCGGTCGCCGGCATGCAGATCGAATCCGTCGGTCGCCGCGGGAAATACATCCTCATCCGATTCAGCCCCTCCGGCCCTGCCCCTCCGGCGCTCCGCGCCACCTCCCCACAAGTGGGGAGGAGCGACCTCCCCATGAATGGGGAGGACCAGCTCCTGTTGGTGGTGCACCTCGGCATGACGGGTCAGCTGCGGTTCGTCGACGCGGACGCGCCGCTTGAAAAACACACGCACGCGGTGTTCGTTCTCGATAACAACACGCAGCTGCGCTACCGCGACCCGCGTCGCTTCGGCCGGCTGCTTCTCGGGACCGAGACCGCGCTGCTGGCCGCGAAGAAGATGCCACACCTCGGCCCGGAGCCGATCGACCCCGCCTTCGTGGCGGACGAGCTCTACCGCCGCCTGCGGAAAAGGCGCACGGCATTGAAGGCGGTGCTGCTCGACCAGGGCGCGATCGCGGGCGTCGGCAACATCTACGCCGACGAGTCGCTCCACCGCGCTCGCCTGAGGCCCGATCGCATCGCGGGCACTGTCAGCAAGAAATCCGCGCAGCGTCTTCATGAGTCATTGCGCGAATCGCTGCAGGCCGCGATCGCGAACCGCGGAAGCTCGGTCGACACATACCGAGACGCGTGGGGAGAGATCGGCGGCCAGCAGGAAAAGCTGCTCGTCTACGGTCGCGCGGGCGAACCCTGCTTCACGTGCGGCCGACCGCTGAGCGCGATTCGCATCGCCGGCCGCACCACGGTTTTCTGCCGCCGTTGTCAGCGCTGATCCCTCGACTCTTTGGCATAGCGGTCCTCGGCGTCGCGTTCATCGCGCTGACCATCGCCATCACGGCGGGCGCCTTCCTGGGTCTCGACCATCAGGTGGCGCAGGCCATGCACAGCGTATGGCAGCCATCACTCCATCCGCTCTTCCAGGCCATCGCCGAGCTTGGGGGCGTGGAGCTCACGACGGTCCTGATGCTCGGTCTGCTTGTCTATCTGTGGCAGGGGGGATTTGGCTCGGACGCGCTTGTGGTCCTCGTTTTCTTCGCCGCGGAAGCCTTCGAGCTGTTCTACAAATACAACCTGCACCAACCGGGCCCGCCGCGGTCGATCGCGCAGGCCGACGGACCAAGCATCAGCGAGCTCGTGAGCGGAAGCCTGGGAGGCAACAGCTTTCCGAGCGGACACATGATGCGGACCGTCATCGTGTACGGGTTGCTCGCATTCGTCGTGCGCCGCCTCTCGCCGTCCGCCCTTGCCCGCTCGCTCGCGGTGCTCGCTGCCATCGGAATCATCGTCCTCGTCGCCTTCGATCGCCTCTACCTCGACGTGCACTGGGAGTCCGACGTGGTCGGCGGCCTGATACTCGGCGCGATCGCGTTTGTCGCGGGCACGGTCTGGCTCGACCGGCCGCTAAAGGCCGAGAATTAGCCGATGGACAAAGCCGTTCTCGTCATGGTCACCACCGGGGGCCGCGATGACGCTGAGCGGTTGGGCGAAGCGCTCGTTGTGGAGCATCTCGCGGCGTGCTGCTCCGTCATTCCTACCGTGCATTCCTTTTATTACTGGGAGGATCAGCTCCAGCGCGAGCACGAGGCGCTGCTCCTGATCAAGACGCTGGAATCGCTCGCGCCCGCCGTTCAGGAGTTCGTGCGCACTCACCACAGCTACGACATTCCGGAGATCCTGCAGGTGCCGATCGAGGGCGGCTCGTCCGCCTACCTGAACTGGCTCCAGGCTCAAGTAGCCAAACCCGGCCGCTAAGCGTTACTGACTGTTAAGTCTCAAACCTTAGACTGCGGAAAAAGGAGGCTTTGGGGTGGCTACCGCCGTTAGAAGTCCGAGCGATCCGAGCGGCCCCAAGCGCCGCCGTCGTCGCGCGCGCCGGGACGCCAGGGCCGCCATCGGCGTGATCGCCGCCAACGGGGACAACGGCGCTGCACAGGAGGCGGGCGTCGAAGCCACCGCGGTCATTGCCCTGGAGCCGCTGCCTGCCCCTGTCGTAATCCCGGCGGGCCCGATCGTCCTGCCCGAGGCGCCCCCAGTGGACGAGTTCAGGGACCTCCTGGGTCAGGCGGTCGGACTGAGGCTGGATGCGGTCTCGCGCGAGTTCGGCGGCCGGGACGAGATGCATGTGACCGCGCTGCGCAACGTGACCATCGACATCGGTCCCGGCGAGTTCGTGGCCATCGTGGGCCCTTCGGGGTGCGGCAAGAGCACGCTGCTGTCCCTCATGGGCGGCCTCGACCGCCCGACCTCCGGACACGTCTACGGCGCCGGCCTGGCCCTCGGCGAGCTGCCCGACCGCGACCTGTCGGACTACCGGCTGCAGCGCGTCAGCACGATCTTTCAGACCTTCAACCTCATCCCGTCGATGACAGTCGAGGACAACGTGGCGCTCCCGCTCACCCTCGCCGGGGTCGAGCTCGAGGAGAGGCGCCGGCGGGCGCGACACCTGCTGGCCATGGTCGGTCTCGAGAACCGGGCACGCACGCGCGCCGGTCGCCTGTCCGGCGGCGAGCAGCAGAAGGTTGCGGTGGCGAGGGCCCTGGCCAACCGACCCGGGCTGATCCTCGCCGACGAACCGACCGGCAGCCTGGATTCGAATGCCGGCGAGGGCGTGTTGAAGCTGCTCCAGGACCTCAACACCCGAGGGGCAACCGTCCTGCTCGTGACCCACGACCCGGAGGTCGCGCGCCACGCCAAGCGCGTGGTCCGAATGATCGACGGCAGCGCCATCGAGCTCGAGTCCGGCAAGCCCACCGTGCGCAGCCAGGACCCGCTGGACGTGGCGCCGCGCATGCACTGGCGCGACACGGTCAAGGTTGGGCTCGGCAGCGCCGGCAGGCGCCCTTTGCGCACGACCCTGACCACCACCGGCGTCGCCATCGGGATCGCGGCGTTGAGCCTGATCGTCGCCCTGGCGGGCGGCCTCCAGCAGGCGCTCGACGCGCCCGCGCTCGCGACCAGCCAGGTGCACCAGGTCGCGGTCTACCCGGTGGCCGGCGCGCGCACGCCCGCCTTCGACGCGGCCACACTGGCGACGCTCGCCCAGCTGCCGCACGTGAGAGCGGCTTGGGGCCAGATCGGGATGACGGGGA
>WNFB01000119.1_pt1 | contig 76919 bp, 69 predicted proteins | sample 5400501 | NCBI WGS metagenome assembly WNFB01 (sample SAMN13153341, study PRJNA577476) | soil metagenome | isolation source: 200 cm saprolite under Douglas fir tree site 2 hole 1 | place: USA:California | collected 2015-04-18 | reverse complement strand
TGGCGCTGAAGCTGACCGCGGTGCCGGAGAGCTGGGGCGAGGCGGGGTTCACGCTGAGCGACACGCTCGTGCATGCGGAGAAGCGCGACGCCAGCGCGGCCCACAGCTCCGGCGCCCCGCCGCCGTAGTTCAGGTTCCAGATGCCGACCCCCCGCAGCTTGTCCGCGTTGACCAGGTCGTACTTCTTGCCCAGCGATGTCGCGTCGTCCCAGTACAGCTCGCGCGTGCAGCCGAGCGTGGTGTTGTACCAGGTGTCCCAGCGCTCGGCGCCTGACGAGTAAGAGTCCCGATGTGACGCGTAGCTTCCAGCCCTGACGGCGGGATCCGAAGCCTCGGTGGAGGCGTCGAGATAGCTGTCCGCGACCACGCCGGAAGTTGGAAATGCGTTGGGCACGGCCGCGCCGACGCAGGCTTTGCGCCCGTAGTACGGAACGCCGAGGATCACCTTGCCTGCGCCGACCACGGCCACATACTGCGACGCAACGGTCGAGTCGTTGTAGTAGTAGGCGCTGAGCGGTGAGGTCGGCCCAAGACAGAACTGCGGACAGCTGGACGGCGGCCGGGGGTAGTTCGAGTATTCGAGGTCGTAGGCCATTACGAAGAGCGAGTCCACGGAGGACGCGAGACCGGCCACGTCGAAAAATCCATATCCGTCAGCCGCCGAGGACGCGTAGGTGTCGACCGACAGGTAGTAAGACGATCCGAGGCCCGCGCGCATCTTCTGCGCAAACGTTGTCAGCGCGTGCTGTGCCCAGTACGGGTCGCTCGTGCCGCAGCTTCCGTCGAGGCCCTCGTAATCGATGTTGACGCCGTCGACTCCCTTCGCCTTCACCTCCTGCACGGTCTCCGCGACAGTCGCGTCCGCGCTCTGGAGGCCGGCGCACATGGCCGGCGTGTTCGGGCTGAAGTCCTGCAGGATCACCGTCAGCAAGACCCTGGTGCCGTGCTGATGCGCGATCGAGACGAGACTCGTCAGCGCGGACGAGTTCCATGTCGTCCAGCCGCCATCACCTGTGAACCGGCCCCCGGTCCCTATGTGAAGGCCAAAAAAGGCGACGGTCGACAGCAGGTCGAAACTCCAGCTCGGGTAACCCACTGTTGGATCGGCGAGGCTGCTTGCGAGCGCGAATCCGAAGATCTCACGTTGGGTATGCGCGGGGGCGGCCACGACATGAGGCGCCGCAGCGCTCTTGGGGGTAGAGGCAAACGCCGGCACGGCGCCGGGAGCAGCCACGACCAGGACGATCGCGACGGCCATGGCAAATGCGAAGTGGCGGGACCCTTGCATCGACTTTGGCCTGGGTGGAGGCGACCAATGTAGGGATCGGTCACCGGGCGAGTCAAGCCGAAACGGTTATCAGCCCTTCAATGCAAATTCGAGATCGGCGATCAGATCTGCAACATCCTCGACCCCCACTGAGAGCCGAATCAATCCGTCTCCGACGCCCGCGCGCTCCCGCTCCGAGGCAGGCATTGACGCGTGCGTCATGCGGGCGGGATGCTCGGCGAGGGATTCGACCGCACCCAGTGATTCGGCCAGGGCAAAAATCTTCAGCCGCTCGAGGGTGCGAAACGCGGTCGCTTCGTCGGCCACCTCGATGCTCACCATGCCGCCGAACATGCGCATCTGACGCGCGGCGACAGCGCGGTTGGGATGAGATTCGAGGCCGGGATAGAAAACGCGCTTGACCGCCTTGTTGCCCTGAAGCGCCGTGGCCAGCTCCATCGCGTTCTCGCTCTGGCGCTCGACGCGCAGCGCGAGGGTCTTGACCCCGCGCAGCAGCAGCCAGCAGTCAAACGGCGACGGCACCGCGCCCACCGCGTTCTGGTGGAACCGCAGCTTTTTCTCCAGCTCTTCGCTGTTGGTCATGATCGCGCCTCCGACAACGTCGCTGTGGCCGCCGATGTATTTGGTCGAGCTGTGCACGACGACATCCGCGCCCAGGTGCAGCGGCTGCTGCAGGAAGGGCGTCGCGAAAGTGTTGTCGACGCACACCATCGCGCCGTGGCTGTGCGCGATCTCACTGACGGCGTCGATGTCGACCACCCTCAACAGCGGGTTCGTTGGTGACTCGAGCCACACCATCCTCGTCTGCGGCGTGACCGACTTCTCGACCGCGTCAAGGTCGGCGGCGTCGACTGCACTGAAGGTCAGGCCGTAGCGCTTGAGCACCTTGTCGAACAGGCGGAAAGTGCCGCCGTAGACGTCTTCCATGTAGACCACGTGGTCCCCGGGGTTGAGCATCAGCAGCAGGGTGGTCTCGGCGCCCAGGCCCGAGGCGAAGGCGAGGCAGTGCCTGGCGTCCTCCAGGGCCGCGAGGCATTCCTCGAGCGCCTGCCGCGTCGGGTTGCCGGTCCGCGAGTACTCAAAGCCCTTGTGCTTACCCACTCCCTGTTGCGCGAATGTCGTCGCCATGTGGATGGGCTGCACGACGGCACCGGTTGCGGGGTCGGGTCCCTGGCCGATGTGGAGGGCTCGGGTGGCAAAGCCCCAGTTGTTCCCCTCCCCACTCGCTGGGGAGGGTGGCGGCGAAGCCGCCGGGTGGGGGGACACGCTCAGCCCTGGCCGCGGTGGGCGACGAACTCGAGCAGGTCCGCCCGGGTGATCACGGCGACTGGCTTCTCACCCTCGACCACCAGCACCGCCTGCTCGCCGCGCAGGAGCGGCTCGAACGCGTCGTCGAGTGACGAATCGACCGCCACCTGGCTTAGCGGCGCGTCCATCGCCGCCGACACGGCGGTCGTCACCACTGCGGGGTCGCGGTAGACGCGGTCGAGCAGCGTGCGCTCCTGGAGCGTGCCGACCACGCCCTGGCCGTTCGACTCCTCGACGACCGGCAGCTGCGAGATGCCGTAGCGCTGCATCAGGTCGATCGCCTCCCCCACCGACGTCGCTGCCTCCACCGTGACCAGCTGCGGCACTCCCTTCGGGTGCGAGGCGAGCACCTCGCGGATGCGCACCGCGCCCAACCGCGCGAGGTAGCCGTTCTGACGCATCCATTCGTCGTTGAAGAACTTGCTCAGGTAGTTGCGCCCTGTGTCGGTAAAGAGCACGACGATCACCTCGTCCGGCGCGCGCGTCAACGCCACCTCGAGCGCCGCATGCAGGGCGAGCCCGGACGAACCGCCGACCAGGATGCCCTCCTCGCGCGCCAGCCGCCTCGCCGCCATGAACGACTGCTTGTCAGTGACCTGCACGATCTGGTCGACGATCTTGATGTCCATCGTCCCGGGCATGAAATCCTCGCCAACGCCCTCGACCTTGTAAGGCGCGATCGCGCCCGAGTAAAGCGAGCCTTCCGGGTCCGCGCCGACGATGTGGACTGACGGCTTGCGTTCTTTGAGGTACTTCGCCACGCCGCTGATCGTCCCGCCCGTGCCCATGCCTGTGACAAAGACGTCGACGCGGCCTTCCGTCTGCTCCCAGATCTCCGGTCCGGTCGTCTGGTAGTGCGCCTCCGGGTTTCGCGGATTGAAGTACTGGTTGGGTTGGAAGGCGCCCGGGATCTCGCGCGCGAGCCGGTCGGCCACCGAGTAGTAGGACTGTGGCGAAGAGCGCTCGACATTGGTGGGGCAGATCACCACGTCCGCGCCGTAAGCCTTGAGCAGGCTGATCTTCTCCGCCGACATCTTGTCAGGCATGACGAAGACCATCTTGTAGCCCTTGATCGCGGCCACCATGGCAAGGCCATGTCCGGTGTTGCCGGAGGTCGGCTCGATGATCGTACCGCCCGGCCGCAGCTGACCGGTCCGCTCGGCTTCTTCGACCATGGTCAGCCCGATGCGGTCCTTGACGCTGCCGCCCGGATTGAGCTCCTCGAGCTTCGCGAGGATGGTCGGCTTGATCCCGCTGGTGACCTTGTGCAGGCGCACCAAAGGCGTATTCCCGACGAGGTCGAGAATGCTGTCTGAGTATTTCAATTGCGCCCTGCGCGCGCCCGGCGGAACTTCACCGTGCCCCTTGGTGGGATTCTATCTGTCTGTCCTCGGCGTGCTCCGCGCCAAACCAGCGGAAGAATACGACCAGCGCGGCGACCGCCAGCGTCACCTTGCCGCCGATCATCAGCACGGCTCCGGCCATGGTCTGGTCGATCAGCGCGGTGAACCCGGCGATGAGCCGGGGCGCGTGCGTATAGAAGTCGTAGAACGGCACTCGGGAGAAGAGCAGTGCGAGCGCGACACCATCCTGGGGCAGCGTAGCAAGCAGCATGTAAACGAGCTTCGCGCCCGGCGACATCTGCCAGTGCGCCTGCGCCGAGGTGGCCTGGATCATCGGCCAGTAAAGCACCACTCCGGACGCGATGAACGTGAGGTGCTCGACTATGTGCAGCGACTCGTCGGAGAGGGTCGCGTCGTAGAGAGGCGGCGCGTGCCAGGCGATCATCACCGCGGCGGCGATGACCTGGGCCTGCACCGGCTCGGTCAGCGTCCGCACCCCCGGGATCCAGGTGATTCGCGACGCCATGTCGGATGAAAGACCGAGCAGCATCAGGGGCGGCGCGACAAATGCAAGCAGCACGTGCTGCAGCATGTGGACGCTGTCGAGGTAGTGGTCGCTGATGGTGTCGATGGGCGTCTCGAGCGCAATCCACAAGGTGAGCAACCCCGCGAGGAAGTAGAGCGTGTGCTTGCGTTCCGCGTCGGGCGCGCCGCGCGCCAGCCACGCGTGCGCGAAAAACAGCGCCACCAGACCCGCATAAACGGTCACGTCGAAGGGCCAGGTGATCAATGTCGAACCATCTTCGCGGCGGGCGGAGCGACCAGCGCCAGAATGAAGATGGCCACCACCAGCACATGCGCTGCGGTGCACCAGAGGCAGATCACACCCAGGCGCACGATCTCGATGAACACCAGGTAGAGGACGGTGGCGAGCCCGATCCCGGCCCACGCCTGATGAGCTCGGCCGGCCGGCCGGGTCCAGAGCAGCGCGCTGATGCCAAACCAGACGATGCCGGCCGCCGACGTCGGGATGGTCGTGCCGGGGATCACGGCGTAGGGACTGGACAGCACCGCCTCGCAGTCCATCGGCCCGGCCACCGGACACCCGGGAACCACCCCGGCGTAATGGAGGACGGTCAGGTAGATGGAGACGGCGACCCCCGCCAGGCTGACGAGAAGCGCCGAAACCTGCAGGCGCGACATCTACTTCAGGGTCTTTTCGAGGTTCTGGATCGTGGCGCTGGAGCAGACGGCGGCCGGGTGGTCTTCCGTGATCTTGCAGATCGCGGCGGTGATGAGGTTGGCCGAGCCGATGATTGCCTTCGCCTGCGTCGAGTCTGGTTGCTGCAGCGCTCCCGCCACGGCCTGCCAGCTCATGCCGCCGATGGTGTCCGGCGAGTAGGTCGCGCCGGAGGACGCGTACTGGTTGGCGAAGTCGAGGAACGGGATGGATCCCGCGGTGTCGTAGCGGTTGACGAGCTGCTGCTCGGCCGCGGTCGGGGACTGAAGGGGTTTCTGGTCGCGGTCGGTGGTCTCCACGGCCCGAAAGTCGATGTACTGGCTCGTGTACGTCGCGTCGCGAAACGTAAAGGTCTGCGTGTTCGGATATACGTCGCTCGATGATGAGCTCGTGGTCTGAAGGCCTGAGAAGGTGCCGAAGCGCGAGAGGGCGATGATGAGCGGCCAGCGCTCGGCCGCGCAGTAGGGGCAGTACTCGGCGCCGAGGTAGAAGACCTCTGGCTTGCCGCTGGGACCCGTGAGTTTGGTGCCCGACACCGGCTTGATCAGGTTGTTGGCGGTGCCCTGGCCGAGCGCGTCGAATTCCGACGCGGGAAGAGTGGTGATCATCGAGACGACAAGTGTCGTCGTGTCCTGGCTGAGGGGTTTCGGGGGGAGGGGCGTCATGTACCAGCGGATGACCCAGAAGGCGGCAATCACCACGGCGATGCCCGCGACGACTGCCACCGGCATCACCCAGGGCGGCGTCCCCGCCACGGGCTTGCGGAGTGGAGCCGCCTTGCGCACGGGTCGCTTTGCGCTCATGACTCCTTGGTGATCGGCTGAGCCAGGATCCACAGGCTCGTCATCGTGTACAGGACCATCAGCAACAGCATGGGGTACTGGCTCAGCAGCGCGCGCTGGGCCGTACGGAACCTCTCGCCCGCCCGCAGGTGCGAGAGGAACACCGCGATGACGTGGCCGAGCACGATCAGCACGATGTCCGCGTACCAGACGGTCGACGCCTGCGCCAGCCCGAAGTTGGGCGTGAAGCTTGCGACCGCCGGCCAGAGATGCCAGCCCTTGCCCAGCGGGTCGTTGAGCAGCGGGATCAAGTACTGCGACGACACGACCACGTAGCTGTAGTTGTGGGCGGCGTTGTAGACAAGCGCGATGGGGACGAGGGTCAACGCGAAAGAGGACACCGTCGCTTTGAGGTCGACCCTGCGCTGGCCCAGGTAGATGACGGCTTCCATGAACGCGATGAAGATGAGCAGGAATGCAAAGGTCAACAGGACGAGGCCGAACGTCCGCACCGCAAAGAACCCGAACGCGCCGAGCGGCAGCCAGAACGACTTGAGCGCCACCGTGAAGTCCTGCCATGCCGGCGTGGCAAGGATCCCGTCGAAAGCCAGCGTGCTGAGCATCAGGATCACGAACAGCACACGATCCCAGCCTGACGGCGCCGCCTTGAGGAGCCCGACCCCCCACGGCCGGACGTAAACGGCGCTGGGCCGCCCGCGCTCGTCGCGCTCTGCCTCGAACGGTCCGAAGCGGCCGACGATGCCGAAAAGGATCGTGAACGCCTCGCAGTGCTCGAGCCAGAAGTCACGGCCGAAAAGGATCATGCCGGTCAGCGTGACGACGGTGTAGGCAATGGCCGCCACCGCCACGATGACCGGCCGGTTGGCCATGCCAGTCGTCAGCTCGAGGCACGCAAAGCTGAAGTACGCGGCCGTTGCCGGCCACACGCCGACCTCGGGCAGCTTCCAACGCCGCGCGATCGGCACGACCCTGGCCAGCACGTCGTAGATCGCCGTCCATGGGTTGAGGAAGTACCACAGGTTGCCGACGAGGCCGGACAGGATCACGAGCATCGCCCAGAAGAAGATCCACACCACGTACTCGGCCGGGTTGTAGAAAGAGTTGGCCGTTCCAAAGAAGCCGGCCACCACGACGGTCAGGAAGCCCAGCACCCCGATCAGCCCGCCGGCGATCCTCGGCCACGGAGATCGGGCGATCGGAAGCAGCCAGGAGACCACGCGGCGTGGATATTCGGTGGCCCTGGGTCCGACCTTTTCCCCAGCGAACAACACCACCAGGACGAACGAGATGAACACCACGCCGCCGGCCGCGTAGAGGTAGAGGACCGTCGCGATGGGCAGGTCGTAGCGGGGCCCGAAGCCGTGCAGGAGCATGTGAGTCGCCAGTGTCATGGGCTCACAACCAGCGTGCCGAGCAGGTGGTTCGTGCTTTCCCACTCGATGTCGCAGCTGCAGGTCTTGTCGGCCTTGAACGTGTGGCTGACGACCTGGCCGGCCTTCGTATCGAAGTGAATGTCGTATTCGTGGAGGTGCACCTCACCGTCCGTGTCACTGGCAACGTTGATGGTCACGTTGTCGTTCTGGTGCGCCGGAAGGGTGCTCGGCGACATGCTGGTGGCGCCGGTCACCGTGACGTTGAAGGTCAGGTCCTGTCCACCCTTGTGACCACTGACGTAGATGAGAATTCCGCCCGCGCCAAAGAAGATCACGAGAAGGGCCACGACGACGAAGGCGCGAGTCCTGCTCACGCGTTTCCTCCTTTATCTATGCGCGTTGACGAACGACCGGCTGCGCGCTAGTAGGGAGGACCTCGCCGGTTGAAGCCGCGTGCGACCTTCTCGCCGGGGAGGACTGCTTCGGTCGCAAGGGGAAACGCCGGCACCGAGGCGGCATAGACAAAGCGCCGGCGTGCCGGAGTGAACAGGAGTTGGAGCCGCGCGACGGCAGGACCCAGGCGCATGAGCAGCCAGCGCAGCGCCAGTGCGGCGACAAGCGCGACCGGAAGCTGTCCCGCCGTGCCCCACAGCAGAAGCACGGCCGGCGACGAAGGCGGAGCCCCGCCCACGGCCGCCTCCGCGGCCTCCTGGAGCAAAAAGCACGTGAGCTGCACGGTGAAGAGAACGGCGATCAGGCGCAGGAACGAGGGCGCCGGTTGGTGAGGAACGGGCCGGCCGGCGGCTATGCGGGCGAAGCTCACGAGCAGGAGGCCGACCAGCGTCGCCGAGGCGACGACGCCGAGCCCGGTCTTGACCAGGACCGGGAAGTAGGCATGCGCGCCCGAGCTCTGTAGCTGCCAGGCGCCGGCGCCGTAGCGAAGTGCGTAGGCGAGAAGGTGTCCGGCCTGGGAGGCGACGACGCCGAGCCCGAGCCCGAAAAGCGCCGACCGTGCGCGGCTCACGGTTCTCGATAATAGGCGGTGAAGCGTAGGTAAAACGTTCTCGTATCGGAGGGACGAGTGATGAATAAACGGTTTCTCGCGATGGGGGGGGCGATGCTCGTTTTGAGCGCATGCGGCGGCAACCCGTCGAGTTCGAGCTCTTCGTCAAGCACCCTGGGCAAGGTGGATCGCATCGCCGCCGAGGTTCCGAGCTCCGTGAAGGGTCAGACGCTCCAGGTCGCAGTCGACGCAACGTATGAACCCAACGAGTTCGTGGACCCAACCTCCGGCAATATCACCGGCTGGGACATCGACTTCGGCAACGCGCTCTGCACAGTCATGGGCGTCCAGTGCCAGTTCCAGAACGTCACCTTCAGCACGATCATCACCCAGCTCAAAGCGACCAGCTCGCGCTACCAGTTCAGCCTTTCGAGCTGGAGCCCGACCCAGGACCGTGAGAACAGCGGGATCGACTTCATCAGCTACTACAGGGCTGGGGAGTCATGGATCGTCAAGGCATCGGGCGGAGCCACGATCAACAGCGCGGCCGACCTCTGCGGCAAGACTGTGGCGGTCGAGACGGGCACTACAGAGGAGAGCGACGCCTACACCTACATGGGTCAGGGCGTCGGCGGCGCGCCCGTGGCGGGCCAGACGGACAAGTGCAAGAGCGCCGCCAAGGCGGACATCAAGGTGCTCAGCTTCGACAAGCAGACCGAGGCCAACTCCGCGCTTCTGTCGGGCCGTGCCGACGCCGGCTGGCTCGATCAACCGGTGGCCGCTTACCAGGTCAAGCAGTCGAACGGGCAGTTCAAGGTTTCCGGTCAGCCGTGCAGCGTCGCGCCGTACGGTCTTGCGATCTTGAAGGGAAGCCCGCTTGAGCAGGCGCTTACTGACGCGATCAAGTACGTCGTCGACAACGGCTTCTACAAGCAGGTCCTCGACAAATGGGGCGTCGCGGACGGAGCCATCCAGACCTCCGACGTAAAGCTGAACGACAACAACGCGGTCGGCGCCGTCTGCGTGTCCTGAGGCCGCAGCTGACAACCTGACGTGACCGAGATCGCCTCCGGGCCGTCGAGCTCACCAGCTGGGCGGCGGCCCGAGACGATCAGAGCCGTACCGGTCCGCCACCCGTGGCGATGGCTGTCCGCGGGCATCGTCGCGATCCTGGCCTTCGCCGCGACGTACACGGTTGTGACCGCGCCCTTGCTCCACTGGGAGACCTTCCGGCAGTTCCTCTTCCAGCGGCTCATCTTCGATGGGGTCAGGCTCACTCTCCTGTTGACCGTCGCCGCGATGTTGATCGGCATCACGCTCGGGGTCGTGCTGGCCGTGATGCGCCTCTCGCCCAACCCCGTGATGTCGACCGTCAGCTGGTTCTACATCTGGTTCTTCCGCGGGACGCCGGTCCTGGTCCAGATCTTCTTCTGGTTCAACGTCGCCATCATCCTGCCCTACGTCGGGGTGGGGATTCCCTTCACGCATCTCGGAGTCGATGTGAGCACCAACGTCCTTATCCCGGCCGTCGTGGCCGCCATCTTCGGACTTGGCTTCAACGAGGCCGCATACATGGCGGAGATCGTGCGTGCGGGTATCATCTCGGTAGAGCATGGCCAGACGGAGGCCGCCCAGGCTCTTGGCATGACCAGACTCCAGGTCATGCGCCGGATCGTGCTGCCCCAGGCGATGCGCGTGATCATCCCGCCGACCGGCAACGAGACGATCTCGATGTTGAAGACGACATCGCTGGCGTTCGTCGCGTCCGTGCCGGAGCTGTTCACGCGCGCGGACCAGATCGCCAACTCGAATTTCAGATACGTCGAGCTGCTCTTCGTGGCCAGCTTCTGGTACCTCTTGATGACCTCGGTCCTGACCGTGGGCCAGTTCTACCTCGAGCGCTACTTCGCGCGGGGCTCGTCCCGCGAACTGCCCCCCACGCCCTGGCAGCGCCTACGCCGCCTCCTGTTCACCTATCGCACGACTCCCACTCTGCCGGTCCAACCCGTCCCCTCGCTCCCGAGTGAGCACCGCTGATGGCCGGAGGTCCCATGGTCAAGGCCGAGGCGGTCTACAAGAGCTTCGGCCGCCTGGAGGTCCTGCGCGGCATCGACCTGCAGGTATGGCCGAAAGAGGTCATGTGCGTCATCGGTCCATCCGGTTCGGGCAAGAGCACGTTCCTCCGCTGCATCAATCACCTCGAGAAGATCGATGCGGGCCGGCTTTACGTCGACGGCGAGCTTGTCGGGTATAGAGAGGCCGGCGACCGCGTATACGAGCTGCCCGACCACGAGGTCTGCCGCAAGCGCGCGGAGATCGGGATGGTGTTTCAGCGCTTCAATCTCTTTCCCCACATGACGGCCCTGGAGAACGTCATGGAAGCCCCGGTCCATGTCAAGAGGGAGAACAAACCCTCCGCCGAGGACCGCGGACTCAAGCTGCTCGAACGTGTCGGCCTCGCCGACAAGATTGATGCTTATCCCAACCAGCTGTCCGGGGGACAGCAGCAGCGCGTTGCGATCGCCCGTGCTCTCGCCATGCAGCCGAAGCTTATGTTGTTCGACGAACCCACCTCCGCGCTCGACCCAGAACTCGTCGGCGAGGTGCTCGACGTGATGCGTCGCCTTGCCGCGGATGGGATGACCATGATCGTGGTGACGCACGAGATGGGGTTTGCGCGCGAGGTCGGCGACACCCTGGTGTTAATGGACGGCGGCGTCATCATCGAGGCGGGCACGCCACGCGACGTGCTCGCGAACCCGCGACACGAAAGGACGCGGTTGTTCCTGTCTAAGGTCCTCTGAGCTAGCGCAGCGACTCGCCGGGCGCCGAGCCCTCCCATGCGGTCGTCTCCCAGTTGTCCTTGCGGCCGTCGAGCGGCAGCCACGGCGGGAGATCCATCAAGAGCTCCGTGCTGAGCGCGTACGAGTACGGCTCGTAACCCTTGCGCAACTTCTTAAGGCGATCCCAGAAGAGGTCGAAATCCACGGTCACCCCGGCCTGGGCCAGGTCGGCCAGGATGGACCTCGCCTCGGCCTCGGACAGGCGGTCAGGAGCGTCGAATCGCGGCGAAGCCTCCAGCACCTGGCTCAGGTCGCCCAGGGCGTGGCGGCCGAGCGCGTACATGCGCCGCGCCGTCCACGCTCGACCCTCCGCCTTCGCGGCCTGCCAGATCGCGGCGATGTCCATCATCGCCGTCAGCGCCGCGAGCGGAAGTAGCTCAGCACCTGGTACGGGAGGTGGCTTTCGAGCAGCTCGGCGGTCCATTCCTCCCAGCGGCCGAGCAGCGGACGCAGCTCGTCCAGGGCGCCTGCGCGCGTCACTCGGCGGATCAGGTCGCCGGCGCTCGGAGGGGACCCCGCCCACTCGTCGAGCATCGAGATCGCGGTCTCGCGGCGGGAAAAGCTCTGGTAGAGGATCGGCAGGTACGAGATGACTATCGCAAGGAAGCCGAACCCGGTCCCGGCCTCGACCACCGTCACCAAGCGCGCCAGGTCGGTGTGTGGGGTGAAGTCCCCGATGCCCAGCGTGGTGAAGGACGTGCCGCTGACATACAGATGGCCGAAAGCGGAAAGCCTCCAGTCGAAGTTGGCCGCCCACAGGAGGAAGGCGAAACCCGTGATCAGGACGATGCCCCACAGGACGAGGAGGATCAGCAGCGACAGGGGGCCGCAGACGCTGAGGAAGGTCTCCCGCCGGTCGCCCGACGCCATGCGGCGGGCGATGGCGGCCCAGGGCTTCCAGCTCAGCCGGTAGAAGACCAACCGTCACATCAGGCGCGAAATTCATCAACGTGTGGCTAGGTCGTGCGGACTAGCTTGCGGCTACGGGCGCGCTTGAGCTCTGTAACGCCAGCGCAAGCGATCCCAGAAGCTCGGCACGCTCGAGGAACACTGATTGGCACACCTCGACGCTTTGCGCGACCGCATGGACCGCGTGCCGGTGGATCGATTCGCGCATCGGCTGCAGAAGGATCTCCCCGGTCCGGCACAGCAAGCCCCCGACTATCACGCGCTCCGGGTTGATCAGGTTGCACAGGCCTGCCACCGCGACCCCGATCTCCCGGCCGGCATCGGAGATCGCGCGGCGGCACCGCGGATCACCGCCTGATGCGAGCTCCACGACCCGGGAGAGAGTCAGGCTTTCACCATCCACCGCCCCCACGAGTCGGACGATGGCGGGACCTGACGCCACGGTCTCCAGACATCCACGATTGCCGCAGTAGCACAGCGCTCCAGATTCATCGAGGGTCGTGTGGCCAATTTCGCCTGTGGTGCCGCTGGCGCCGCGCAGCAGCCTGCCGTCGATGACGATCCCGGCCCCTATGCCTGTCGCGGCTTTGATGTACGCAAAGTTCGAGCAGTCGCGACCGGCGCCCCACGTCAGCTCGGCCAGCGCGCCCAGGTTCGCGTCGTTGTCCATCGTCACTGGAACGCCGAGACGCTGCGTCATCTCAGACGTGATGCGGAGGCCGACCCAACCCGGGAGGATCGTGCTGGAGCCGGCCGTGCCGAGCGCGCGGTCGACCGGACCTGGGATCCCGATTCCCACCCCGGTCACCTGCTTGCGGTCCACGCCAAGCTGGTTCAGCACCTCGCCGAACATGCGGGCGGCGGTGTCGAGCGCGTCCACCGCGTGGTGATTCACGTCGAGCTCGCAGCGCCGTTCTCCGAGCACGTTGTGTGCCTGGTCCGCCACGGCGGTCTGTATGTGGCTGTGTCCGAAGTCGATGCCACCGACGAATTGCGTCGGGTGCTTGAGCACGAGCTGGACGGCGGGACGTCCGCCGCCCGCGGGCATGGATTTCGCATCGACGTCCGACACAAGTCCCGATCCCTTGAGCTCGGCGATCAGGGTGGAGACGGTCGTCCGCGAGAGCCCTGTCGCCCTTGCGATATCCGCCTGGCTGATCTGGCCCTGCATCCGCAGGATCTCGACCACACGCTGGCGGTTGCGATGCCTGAGCCACGCGAGCGTTCCGTCTCCGTTCTTCGTCATCGGCCGCTCCGTGCAAGCATGGCCTACCGCGAAGGTTTGTCAAGAGCGCTAACAAAAAAATTGCGGGTCGCGGCCGAATACTTGACAAACCCATGGGCGTGCGTAATGCTCAGCCTGGCATTCCGGCCGTCTGAGTAAGTCCTGCCGTCGGCGCACTCTCGCCCCGAACCGCGCTCGGGAAGAAGGCGGCGGGAACTTGGATCTGTGAGGTATGCGCATGAAGTTAGCCAGACTGTTCCCTGCCCTTGCGGTGGTGGGGCTCTTCGTCACGGCATGCGGAGGCGGAGGAGGAGGCGGTGGGACCCCCGCGGCCAGCGTCCCGTCCGACCTCAGCATCAGCTCTTTCGACGCGAACTTCACCTACATGCCCAAGCTCGCCGACCTCGTCAAGGCGGGCACTGGGAAGCTGGGCATTCTGCTTCCCGACACGACCACGTCCGGTCGCTACCAGGCCTATGACCTGCCGTACCTGACGAAGGCGCTTCAGCAGGCCGGATACACCTCGTCGCAGTACACCATCGACAACGCCGCGGGCCAGGAGGCGACGGAGTTTTCACAGGCTCAGGCGCTGATCACCGCCGGTGCGACCGTCCTGATCATGGACCCGCTCTCCAGCCCCGTGGGTTCGCAGATCCAGGCCTACGCGCAGTCCCACGGCGTCAAGGTCATCAGCTATGACCGCGCCACCTTCACCGGAACGAACACGTACTACATCAGCTTCGACAACGTCCAGGTGGGCGAGCTCATCGGCAAGGGCTTCGTCCAGTGCGTCTCGGACTGGAAAGTTTCCAACCCCCAGGTCTTCGAGCTCGACGGGGGCCAGAACTCCGACCCGAACGCAGTCTCGTTCGCGCAGGGATACAACGACGCGATCTGGGGCAAGAAGGACGCGAACGTCGCCGATGGCACCACCAACAGCCAGGGCATGAAGCTCGTGCACGAGCAGATCGCCACCAACTGGGACAACACGGTGGGCCAGCAGGTCTTCCAGCAGAACTACACGGCGCATCCCAACATCAACGCCACCGTCGAGGCCAACGACGGCCTCGGCAACGCCGTGGTCCAGGTTCTGAAGAACAAGAACATCCCAGCCCAGAAGGTCCCCACGACCGGGCAGGACGCGACCCTGGACGGCATGGTCAACGTGCTCCAGGGCTATCAGTGCGGCTCGGTCTACAAGCCGATCTATCTCGAGGCGCAGGACGCGGTTGCCCTCGCGACGGTCTTGCGCGCCGGCAAGACGCCGCCGACCGCTCTGCTCAACTCCACCACCTCGCCGCCGTCGGGCGTGACGGGCTCCACGCAGCCCGCTTCGCTGCTGGTCCCGTACTGGGTCAATGTGGCCAACATGAAGGACACGGTGGTCAAGGACGCGTTCGTCGACAAGGCGACGCTTTGCAGCAAGGCCGGCGCTGACAAGTGCACGGCCGCGGGCATCTCGTAAACCGTCAGCTGACCGACGCCGCCGCACCTCGCGGCGGCGTCAATTTCCCCCCTTCTTCGAAAGCCGAGATAATGAGTAAATGACGGCCGCGGTCGCAGAGCCACTGGCGACTGACGAGCCGTTGCTGAAGATTCGGGAGCTGGACAAGCACTTCGGTCCGGTCCAGGCGCTCTATCACGTCGACCTGGACATTCCCCCCGGACAGGTGACCGCCCTGTGCGGAGACAACGGCGCCGGAAAGACTGTGCTCACCAAATGCATCGCCGGCATCTATCAGGCGGACCACGGACAGACCTACTGGGAAGGCCACCCGGTCCACGTCCGCAACGCGCGTGACGCGGCGCGGCTCGGCATCGAGACCGTCTACCAGGACCTCGCCCTGGCGGACAACCTGGACATCGTGCAGAACATGTTCCTGGGCCGTGAACGCCTACGGGGCATACTGCTCGACGAGGACAGCATGGAGCGCGCCGCCGGCGAGACGCTGGCCTCGCTGCGCGTGACGACCGTGAGGTCGATTCGCCAGCCTGTTGCCTCGTTATCTGGTGGGCAGCGTCAGTCGGTTGCCGTCGCGAAGGCCGTGATGTGGAACTCGAAGCTGGTGATCATGGACGAGCCGACCGCAGCACTGGGCGTCGTGCAGACCAAGCAGGTGCTCGACCTCATCAAGCGCCTTCGCGACCGAGGCCTCGCGGTGATGGTCATATCCCACAACCTCAACGACATCTTCGAGGTTGCCGACCGGATCGCGGTCATGTATCTGGGCCGCCTGGTGGTCCAGCAGAAAGCCTCGGCGTTCGACCGGCAGTCGGTAGTCGACTACATGACCACAGGAGGTTCCAGCCGCAGCGGTGGCAGACCTGTCAAAGAGAGCTGACGTCTCGCCGGTCGCGCCCGAGCAGGCGGCGGATCCGACCGCTGCTCCCGAAGCAGCGCAGGCGGAGGTTCCGCCGGAGGTCATCGCTCAGTCGCTGGGTGAGTACGTCAGGGCATGGACCGCGCGCATTCGTGGCGGTGAGAGCGGCGTCCTCCCGGTCATCGTCGCCATGATCGCCATCGTTCTGGTGTTCACCGTCTGGAGCCCAAATCACGTCTTCCTTTCGCCTGTCAACCTCGTCAACCTCTTTCAGCAGAGCGCCGTGGTCATGGTCCTCGCGATGGCCGAGGGATTCGCGCTCATCCTGGGCGAGATCGACCTGTCAGTCGGCTTCGTCGGGGCATGCGGAGCGGCGATCACCGTCCAGCTGGTCCAGCCGCTCACCACCAACTGGCCCTGGTGGGCGGCGATTGTCGCGGGCCTCCTCTTCTGCGCTGCGTTCGGGGCGATTCAGGGCACGCTCATCACACGGCTGCGCCTTCCCTCGTTCATCGTCACTCTGGGCGGCTACCTGATCGCGAACGGCCTCTTCCTTGTCATCCTGGGTTTTGGACCGTTCTCGGGATTCCCAAATCTCGCCGGCTTCAGCGACAACCTCCACGTCGTCTACAACCTGATGTGGGGCACGATCGACCCGACGATTTCGTGGATCGGCACGGGGGTCGTGGTGGCAGGACTTGGCGGCTGGATGTTTATGAGCGATCACAGGCGGCGGACCAGCGGCCTGGTCGCGCCGCCTCCAAGCCTGACGTGGCTCAAGATCGGCCTCATCGCGTTGGTCGCGATTGTGGTGGTTAGCATCTGCAACACCAACCGCGCGGCCCTTGGTGTGCTCGAGGGCGTGCCGTGGGTGATTCCGATCGTCATCGCGGTCCTCGCGGCGTGGACGATCCTGCTGCAGCGAACGAAGTACGGGCGCTCCGTCTATGCGATCGGCGGCAACCCCGAGGCCGCGCGCCGCGCCGGCATCAACCTGGCGATCGTGCGCACTGTGGCTTTCTCACTGTGCTCGCTCACGGCCGGCATCGCGATGCTTCTTTACGCGTCGCTGCTCGGGGGTATGTCGAACAACGTCCAGGGCGGGCAGTACGTCCTTTATGCCGTGGCCGCGGCCGTCATCGGGGGGACGAGCCTGATGGGAGGGCGTGGCAAGGCGCTGCACGGTGTCCTGGGCGGGCTCGTGATCGGCGGCATCAACAACGGCATGTACCTGCAGGGATTGTCGTTCGTGGCCCAGTACGTCGTGACCGGCCTCGTCCTTCTGGCCGCGGTCGCGATCGATGCGCTGTCTCGCCGCGGTGCGGCGACGGGGAGCGTCACCCGGGTCTGACCTATCCGCCAGGATTGGGAGTTCCCGATCCGGGGTATTCCCCTCCCCACTTGCTGGGGAGGGCTAGGGTGGGGGCGATGTGCTGCTACCAGCGGTCTCCTCAAGCCTGAGAAAGATGCGTTCAATTACGTCATCAAGGCCCTGATCGGTTTCCGAAGCCGGAACGCGCATGACCCGGAATCCCTGAGACTCGAGAAACTCCGTTTTGCGCCGATCCGACTCTTCTTCGTGACCAACACCGTCTATCTCAACGACGAGGCGGGCGTCCGTATCGACTGCGCGGTACCGCTCATGTTTCGCCGCAGGTCGCGCGCTTGGTCTGTCTCCGGCGAGGGCACCGTTGGAGGATGCCTCGGACGACCAGTCAACTTCCAATGTTGCCTGTTAATCCTCCCCACCCGGCGGCTTCGCCACCGACCTCCCCGGCAAGCGGGGAGGTGAAGCTCACCCGAATCTGTCCCCACCCCTCAGGATTGGGAATTCCCGATCCGGGGTAAACGTTCTTTCGTACAGATGGCAACCCCCAAGTCCGAGCTGCTCCCAGTCCTCCCCATGGACGACGTCGTCGTCCTCCCCCACATGTCGGTCACCCTCGCGGTCGAGGGCGACGACCAGAAGGCGGCGATCGAAGCCGCCCGGCAGGGCAGCCGGCTGCTCCTGCTGGTCCCGCGCATCGACGGCAAGTTTGGCGCCATCGGCACCGCCGCCCGCCTGGGCGAGTCGGCTGAGCTGCCAACCGGGGCCGAGGCCTTCATGATTCGGGGCGAGTACCGCGCTCGCCTGGGCAGCGGGCAGGCCGACATCGGCGGCGCCCTCTGGGTCAAGGCCGACCCCATCCTGGACCCCGAACCCCCCACCGAGAAGTCGGTCGAGCTAGCGCGCGAGTATCGGGCTCTGCTCGAGAACCTGGTCGAGTCGCGCGGCGTGCCGCAGGTCGTCCAATTCCTGCGCGCCGCGAGAACCCCTGGGCACCTGGCCGACCTCGCCGGCTACTCGCCCGACCTCTCGACCGAGCAGAAGCTGCAGATCCTGGAGACCGGCGACCTCGAGGAGCGGCTGAGCACCCTGATCAAGTGGACCAAGGCAGTCCTTGCCGACGCTTCGCTGAAGGAGAAGATCCGCAGCGAGGTCGCCGAAGGCATGGAGAAGACCCAGCGCGAGTTCTTGCTCCGCCAGCAGCTGGAGGCGATCAAGAAGCAGCTCAACGAGGGCCAGACCGACGTCGTGTCGACCTATCGCGAGCGGATCGCCGCGGCCGGCATGCCGGAGGCCGTTCTCGCCGAAGTCAACCGCGAGCTTGACCGCCTGGAGCGGACCAGTGAGCAGAACCCCGAATACGGATGGATCCGCACCTACCTCGACTGGATGCTCGACATCCCGTGGAACGTGCGCTCCGAGGACAACTACGACCTGAAGAAGGCGCGCGAGATCCTCGACGAGGACCACACCGGTCTCTCGGACGTGAAGGACCGCATCATCGAGTTCCTCGCCGTGCGCAAGCTGCGCAAAGAGCGCGGCCTCGAAGTTCTAGCCGGCCGCGGTTCGGGCGCGATCATCACGCTGGTCGGCCCTCCAGGTGTCGGCAAGACCTCGCTGGGCGAGTCGGTCGCCCGGGCGTTGGGTCGGAAGTTCACACGTGTGTCGCTGGGCGGAATCCGCGACGAGGCTGACATCCGCGGCCACCGGCGCACCTACGTTGGCGCGCTGCCGGGACGCATCGTGCGGGCGTTGAAGGACGCCGGCACCAAGAACCCGGTGATCATGCTGGACGAGATCGACAAAGTCGGCAGCGACTGGCGCGGTGACCCGTCGGCGGCGCTGCTGGAAGTGCTCGACCCTGCGCAGAACCACACATTCCGCGACCACTACCTCGAGGTCGACCTCGACCTGTCCGAGGTCCTGTTCATCCCCACCGGGAACGTTTCCGAGACGATCCCGGCGCCGCTGCTCGACCGCATGGAGCTGATCCGCCTCGACGGCTACACCGAAGAGGAGAAGGTCGCGATCGCGCGCGATCACCTGCTCAAGCGGCAGGTCAGGCAGGCCGGACTGAAGCCGGAAGAGGTCACCGTCGACGACGCCGCGATCATGAAGGTGATCACCGACCACACACGTGAGGCCGGCGTGCGCAACCTCGAGCGCGAGCTGGGCAAGATCACGCGCAAGGTCGCGACCCAGGTCGCCACCGGCAAGCTGACGCCGCCCGTCGCGATCACGCCCGACCGCGTCCGGGAGTTCCTCGGCAAGCCGAAGTTCGACAACGAAGTCGCCGCCCGCACAGCCGTGCCAGGCGTGGCGACCGGGCTCGCCGTGACGGGCACCGGCGGAGACGTGCTGTTCGTCGAGGCGACCGCGACCGACAGCAACGGGCAGGGCAGCACGCTGACCCTGACCGGACAGCTGGGCGATGTGATGAAGGAATCCGCGCAGATTGCGCTCTCCTACGTGAGGTCGCACGCCGACGAGCTCAAGATCGAGCACGACAGCATCAACAAGTCGTTCCACATCCACGTCCCCGAGGGCGCGGTCCCGAAGGACGGGCCGTCGGCCGGCGTGACGATGACGACCGCGATTGTGAGCCTGCTCACCGGTCGTCCGGTGCGCAACACAGTCGGCATGACCGGAGAGGTGACTCTGCAGGGACTGGTGCTGCCGATCGGCGGCGTCAAGCAGAAGGTCCTGGCGGCGCACCGCATGGGCCTGAAGGAAGTCATCCTGCCCAAGCGCAACGAGAAAGACATCGACGATGTGCCGCAGAGCGTCCGGGAGGCGATGACCTTCCACTTGGCCAGCCGCGTCGACGACGTGCTGCACCACGCGCTGGAACCCGCCTCGACCGCGAAGTCCAAGATCGAAGCGGCCTGATCGGAGCGTCCCCGCTCGATAGCGCACGGCTGACGTCAAACGTGCGCTAATTCGAACCAGGAAGCGCACGGCTGACGCCAAACGTGCGGAATCGGCAAGCCCGCGCTCGAACCGCGGATAGGCCTCAACTACGCTTGGGTTGAAATGCTCATCGACATAGCCGTCTTCGACGGCATGGACGAGCTCGACGCGATCGGGCCGCTCGAGGTGCTGCGCAGCGCCGCCGACCGCGGGGCGCCTTTCGACGTGCAGCTCGTGACGCTGGCGCCTCAATCCTTGGTGAGATGTGCCCATGGCCTCGCGATCACCCCGGACGGCATCTCGCGGCAAGACGCGGAGATCGTCATCTTCCCTGGCGGAGGTTGGATCGCTCGCGGCGCGTCCGGCGTCCGCGCCGAGGTGGACAGCGGCCGTTGGGTGCCCCGAATCGAGGATGCCGTCGCGCGCGGGTCGATTCTCGCCTCGGTCTGCACCGGGGCGATGATCCTGGCGTCCGCCGGCGCGCTCACCAACCGCCGCGCGACAACCCATCACGGGGCGTGGCGCGACCTGGAGGCCGCCGGCGCAAAGCTCGTCCACGAGCGGGTCGTCGACGACGGCGATCGCATCACCGCCGGAGGCGTGACCAGCGGGATCGACCTCGGCCTGTGGCTGGTCGAGAGGTTCGCGGGGAAGGAGATGGCAGATCAGATCGCCGAGAACCTGGAATATCACGCTGCGCATCACGCTTGCTGAGTAGGTGAGCCGCTCCTCGCACGAGATCCTCCAGAGCGCAAAGACCATTGCCGTGGTTGGCGCTTCCCGCGACCCGAACAAGGCGGGAGGCTCGGTGCCCGAAGGCCTCCAGAGACGCGGGTTCCGGATCATTCCCATCAACCCGTACGCGCATACGCTTTTCGGGGAGCGCGTCTACCGGTCGCTGCTCGAGGTGCCCGAAAAAATCGACCTCGTCGACGTGTTCAGGCCGGCGGCAGATGCACCCGAGATCGCGCGCCAGGCCGTCGCGGTTGGAGCGAAGGCACTCTGGTTGCAGGAGGACATCCGGTCCGAGGAGGCCCGCCGGATCGCGGAGGCCGCCGGCATGGAGTTCGTCGAGGACGAGTGCACCGCCGTGATCGCCTCGCTCTATCGATTGCGAAGGAGCGCCGCCTAACAGCTAACCTCGACGCGTGGCGCCGCGTCGATCACGTCATCTCCGAGACCGCAGCATCGAATCGGAGCTCAAGTTTCGAGTCGCCGGCCCTCGCGACCACGCAACACTTCGTGCGGCGCTGCGCAAACGCGGAGCCACGCTGGTCGGCCACTACAAGGAAGAGAACTACCGGTTCAACGGGCCGGGTAAGTCCACGCGCAACACGACACTGCGCCTTCGCATCCTCAACGGTGGGCCGCGCGGCGTCCTGACCGCGAAGGGACCGGCGAAGTTCGAAGGCGGAGTCAAGATCCGCGAAGAGACCGAGGTGGAGCTCTCCGACGTCCACGCCACGCTGGACCTTCTGCAGCAGCTTGGATTCAGGGTCGGTTGGACCTATCCCAAGCAACGGTCGATGTGGATGCTCGACGGAGTCGCCGTGACGCTCGACGTGCTCGACTTCGGCTGGTTCGTGGAGGTGGAGGGGCCCGCCACCGTGTTGCCCGAGATGGCGCGCAGCCTCGGCCTCGACCCCGCCAACGCGTTGAAGGACAGCTACTCGGTCATGGCGCGGAAACACCAGAAGGCGAGAAAACCCACCAAGGCGCGGCCGACTCCGGTCGCTACCGCGCCGCTCGAGGCGCCGACGGCTTAGCGCTGAACCGCAGCTCGTAGCTCTCCGCCGGAAAGTCGCCCAGACCGCCCTCCGGACGCCACGACAGCGGTCCGAGGTGCATGAAGCCCACCTTCTCGGCAACCCGCCGGCTGGCCAGGTTGTCCCGCCCGGCCCACAGGGTCAGGCGGTCCACCTTCAGCCCATCCCGGGCCCAATCGATGAGCGCGCGGCACGCCTCGGTCGTGAGGCCGCGGCCGGCTCGGTCGGTTCGGATCCAGTAATGCAGCTCGGCGGTGTCAGCGCCTTGTCGATTGAGGCCGGCGATGCCCAGCACGTCTCCGGTGTCTCTTTCGATCAAGGCGAAGTGAAACACGTGGTCGTCGCGCCAGGCCAGCTCGTCACGCCGGGTGAGTGCGAGCGTGCCCTCCGGCGACGGCTCTCGCGCCCACGGCATCCACGGCAGGAGCTCGGGCCTCGAAGCGACCACCGCGGAGTAGATGCCCTCGGCGTGTGACGGGCTGACGGGCTCGAGGCGGAGTTGAGGAGTCTCGAGAGTTACTCGGCGCGTGGCGGTGGCGCAGCCTTGGCCTGCCCGTCGGTGCGGGCCGGCCCGACCCAGACCGTCTGGATGTTTGTGAACTCTTTGATGCCGTAATCAGAAAGCTCGCGCCCGTAACCCGACCGCTTGACGCCGCCAAACGGCAAGCGCGCATCTGACGCCACCATCCCGTTGACGAAGACCAGGCCCGCCTCGACCCGCTCGGCGAGGCTCTTCGCCCGGTCAATGTCCGAGGTCCAGATATTGGAACCAAGGCCGAAGTCGGTGTCGTTGGCGACGCGCAGCGCATCCTCGGCGTCCCTGACGCGTATCACCGCAGCGACGGGTCCGAATGTCTCCTCGTGGTAAGCGGGCATACCCGGCCGCACGTTGGCCAGCACCGTGGGCTCGAAGAAATAGCCGTCGCCTTCGATCCGCTTGCCGCCTGTCAGAACCTTTGCGCCGAGCCGGATCGATTCGTTGACCTGACGCTCCAGGTCGTCGACCAGGTCGCGGCGGGCGAGCGGTCCGACCTGGTTGGCCCGGTCCATCGGGTTGCCGACCTTGAGCGCGGCCACCGCGCCGGTGAAGCGCTGCTCGAACTCGTCGGCGACGGGCTCCTCGACGATGAAGCGTTTGGCGGAGATGCAGCTCTGGCCGTTGTTCTGGTTGCGCGAGCGGCAGGCGACGCCCGCTGCCGCGTTCACGTCCGCGTCGGCCAGCACGATGAAGGGATCTGAGCCGCCCAACTCGAGCACGCTCTTCTTCAGGGCCCGTCCCGCTGTCTCTGCCACAAGCGACCCGGCCTTCTCAGACCCGGTCAGGGTGACACCCGCGACGCGATGGTCGGAGATGATCCGGTCCACGGCCGCCGAGCCGATGAGCAGCGTCTGAAAGACCCCTTCGGGCACGCCCGCCTCGCGGAAGACCTCCTCGATCGCCAGCGCAGATTGCGGCACGTTGGAGGAGTGCTTGAGCAGCATGACGTTGCCTGCGGTCAGGGCCGGAAGGCCGGCGCGGAAGGCCTGCCAGAACGGGAAGTTCCACGGCATGACGGCCAGGATCACCCCCAGGGGCTGGAACCGGACGTAGCTTTCCGTGGCGGTGCTTTCGACCGGTTCGTCGGCGAGCAGACGCTGCCCGTTCTCGGCAAACCAGTTGGCCGTCCACGCGCACTTTTCGACCTCCGCCTCCGCCTCGACGATCGGCTTTCCCATCTCCGAGGTGAGGAGGGCCGCGTAGCGCGACTTGTCGGCGCGCAGCACACCCGCCACGGAACGCATGAGCGCCGTCCGCATCGCCAGGCCGGCGTCGCGCCAGGCGTGCCGGGCCGACCACGCCCGGTTGAGTGCCGTGTCGATCGCCCCGCCGTCCGCTTCCGGAAACGAGGCAAGCTCCCGGCCGGTGGCCGGGTCGATGGATTTCAGCACCCCCTCGATCATGGCACGATTGGTCTGTGGCCCGAGCACCGGTGAAGCGGAGCCTCGCTCGCTCCGCGGCAACCAGCGACCAGCCCCTCGACCAGGCCGTCGACGGCCGCCGGCGGGTGGTCATCGAGGCGGTCACGCCCGAGGTCGACGGCGGGCGCTTCCCGGCCAAGCGCTCGGTCGGCGAGACGGTGACCGTCGAGGCGGACATCTTCGCGGACGGCCACGACGCGCTTGCGGCGGCGCTGCGCCACCGGCACCGGTCCTCCTCCACGTGGACCGAGACACCGATGACGCCGCTGGTCAACGATCGCTGGCGAGCCGAGTTTCCGGTCACGGAGCTCGGGACCTACGTCTTCACCCTCGAGGGCTGGGTCGACCCCTTCGAGACGTGGAGCCGGCAGCTGGCCAAGCGGATCCAGGCCGGCCAGGACATCGCTGGCGAGATCGAGGTCGGGGCCAGGATGATCGAACAGGCCGCCGCCAGGGCGGATGGAAATGCCGGCGACGCGGCCCGTCTGGCGGCGCTCTCGAAATCGATTCGCACGAGCTCGGCACCGGCGCTCGACGGCGAGATCGGCGAGCTGATGCGCCGCTACGCCGACCGCACCCTGGCCACGGTCTCCTCGCGCGAGGTCGAGGTCCTCGTCGAGGCGGCGAAAGCCAGGTTCAGCACGTGGTACGAGCTCTTCCCCCGCTCCGTCGGGACGCTGCGCGACGTGGAGCGTCTGCTCCCCGACATCGCCCACATGGGCTTCGACGTCCTTTATCTGCCCCCCATCCACCCCATCGGCCGCACCCATCGGAAGGGCGCCAACGGCCGTCCGGCCGCGCAGAGCGAGCCCGGCAGCCCGTGGGCGATCGGCTCGGAGCAAGGCGGGCACAAGGCGGTCCACCCCGACCTCGGCACGCTGGAAGACTTCCGTCACCTGGTCAAGTCGGCGTCGGTCCAGGGCCTCGACGTCGCGCTGGACATCGCGTTCCAGTGCTCGCCCGACCACCCTTACACCCGCGAGCACCCCGAATGGTTCAAGCACCGGCCCGACGGCTCTATCCGGTACGCGGAAAATCCGCCCAAGAAGTACGAGGACATCTATCCCTTCGACTTCGAGACGGAGGACTGGAGGGAGCTGTGGCAGGAGATGCTTTCGATCGTCCTGTTCTGGGCCGAGCAGGGAGTGCGTGTGTTTCGGGTCGACAACCCGCACACCAAGCCCTTCGCGTTCTGGGATTGGCTGATCGCCGAGCTCCGGCGCAGCCATCCCGACGTGATCCTGCTGTCGGAGGCGTTCACCAGGCCGAAGGTGATGTACCGCCTCGCGAAGGCGGGCTTCAGCCAGTCCTACACGTATTTCGCGTGGCGGAACACGGCTAATGAGCTGTACCAGTACTTCACAGAGCTGGCACAGCCGCCGATCCGCGAATTCTTTCGGCCCAACCTGTGGCCGAACACTCCGGATATCCTCACCGAGTACCTGCAGACCGGCGGCCGGCCGGGCTTCCAGGCGCGCCTCATCCTGGCGGCCACGCTCGGCGCGAGCTACGGAATCTACGGCCCGGCTTTCGACCTGATGGAAAGCCACGCCCGCGAGCAGGGTTCGGAGGAGTACCTGGACTCTGAGAAGTACCAGCTACGCAGGTGGGACCGGGACAAGCCCGACAGCCTTCGCGAGCTGATCGCGATCGTCAACCGGATCCGGCGCGAGAATCCGGCGCTGCAGACCGACCGCGGGCTGCGGTTCCACCCGACCGAGAACGACCAGCTGCTCGCGTACTCGAAGAGCACGCCCGACAATGCCAACGTGATCCTTACCGTGGTGAACGTCGATCCTCACCACATGCAGCGCGGGATGGTCAACCTCCCGCTCGCCGACCTCGGCATCGAGGGCGACCGGCCGTTCCAGGCTCACGAGCTGATCACCGGCGCGCGCTACCTGTGGAACGGCCCGCGCAACTTCGTCGAGATCAACCCGGATTCGATGCCCGGGCAGGTCTTCCGCTTCCGCCGCCGCGTGCGCAGCGAGCACGACTTCGAGTACTTCCTGTGATCGCCACCCCCACGACTGGCCGGCGGCGCAAAGCGGAGGTCTTCCAGCTCGAAGACGATCCGCTCTGGTACAAGGACGCGCTCATCTATGAGCTTCACGTGCGGGCCTTCATGGACAGCGATGCCGACGGCAGCGGGGACTTCCGCGGCCTGATCGAAAAGCTGCCCTACCTGCAGGACCTCGGTGTCAGCGCGGTCTGGCTCCTTCCGTTCTATCCGTCACCCCTGCGCGACGACGGCTACGACATCGCCGACTACACCAACGTCAACCCGATGTACGGCACGCTCGGCGACGTCCACCAGCTCGTCAGGGAGGCGCACCAGAGAGGCATCCGCGTCATCAACGAGCTCGTCTGCAATCACACCTCGGACCAGCATCCGTGGTTCCAGCGCGCGCGGCGCGCCAAGCCGGGAAGCGCGCAGCGCGAGTTCTACGTCTGGAGCGAGACCAACCAGAGGTACCAGGATGCGCGGATCATCTTCAAAGACTTCGAGACGTCCAACTGGACGTGGGACCACGTCGCCAATGCGTACTACTGGCATCGCTTCTACTCCCACCAGGCCGACCTCAACTTCGACAACCCGAAGGTGAAGGAGGCGATCTTCAAGGCCCTTGACTTCTGGATGGACATGGGGATCGACGGTGTGCGGCTCGACGCGATCCCGTACCTGTACGAGCGCGAGGGGACCAACTGCGAGAACCTGCCGGAGACGCATGCGTACCTGCGCGAGCTGCGCAAGCACGTCGAGGACGGCTACCGCAACCGCATGCTGCTGGCCGAGGCGAACCAGTGGCCGGAGGACGCGGTCGCGTATTTCGGACAGGGCGACGAGTGCCACATGTCGTTCCACTTCCCGCTCATGCCGCGCCTGTTCATGTCGATCCGGATGGAGGACCGCTTTCCGATCATCGACATCCTGGCCCAGACCCCGAGCATCCCGGACACGGCGCAGTGGGCGCTCTTCCTGCGCAACCACGACGAGCTTACCCTCGAGATGGTCACCGACGAGGAGCGCGACTACATGTACCGGGCCTACACACAGGACCGCCTTGCCCGGTTGAACCTCGGCATCCGGCGCCGCCTGGCGCCGCTCCTAGGCAACGACCGCCGCCGCATCGAGCTGATGAACGGGTTGCTCTTCTCGCTCCCCGGCACTCCGGTCCTCTACTACGGCGACGAGATCGGCATGGGCGACAACATCTTTCTCGGCGACCGCAACGGCGTGCGCACGCCGATGCAGTGGAGCGCTGATCGCAACGCAGGATTCTCGCGCGCCAACCGGCAGCGGCTCTACCTGCCGGTGATCACCGATCCCGAGTACCACTACGAGACCGTCAATGTCGAGGCCCAGCAGGGCAATCCGCATTCGATCTATTCGTGGACCAAACGGCTGATCGCCCTGCGCAAGCGCCATCGCGCGTTCGGCCGCGGCACCCTCGAGCTGCTGCGCCCGGAAAACCGCAAGGTGCTCGCCTATGTGCGGCGCTACGAGTCGGAGCAGATCCTGTGCATCGCCAACCTGTCCCGCTTCCTGCAGGCGGTGGAGCTGGACCTCAGCCAGTGGAAGGGCCTCGTCCCGGTCGAGCTCTTCAGCAGCAACGAGATGCCGGTCATCGGCGACAACCCGTACTTCCTGACGCTCGGCCCACACGCCTTCTACTGGTTCGCAATGCAGCCGCGGGCTGTCCCCACCATTCAGAGCGACGGCGCTCAGCCGGCGACCGTCCTGCCCGAGGTGCGCACCGTGGGAGGCTGGGAATCAGCCCTCTCCGGCGCGGCGAAGGAAAAGCTGGAGAACGTCTTGCTCCGTTACATCCCGCAGCGCCGGTGGTTCGCGGGCAAAGCGCGGCGGATCAAGAGCGCATCGATCGTCGACGTCGTGAGCGTTCCCGGCGCCGAGGGCAGCTCTTACCTCACCTCGGTCGTGATCGGCTACGCGGACGGCGACCCCGACACGTACATGATCCCGATCGCCTACGCCAACCCCGCCGAAGCGCCGCACATCCTCGAGCGCTGGCCCTTCTCGGCCATCGCGTGGGTGCGCAACAAGGGTGAGGAATCGCGGGGTCTCCTTTACGACGCGCTTGGCCCGCCCAACTTCGCCGAGGCGATGCTTGGCGCGATCGCGCGGCACCGCCGCGCCGCGGGGGGCGTGGGAACCGTCGTGGGCTCGACTACACGCGCCTTCGCCCGCCTGCGTGGGCCCGAGACGGTCCGCCTGGAGGCGCAGCTCTCCGCCGCCGAGCAGAGCAACAACTCGGTGATCTTCGGCGAGCGCCTCATGCTGAAGGTGTTCCGCAGGCTCGAAGAGGGCGTGAACCCGGAGCTCGAGGTCGGCCGGTTCCTCACCGAGAAGACGAGCTTTCCGCACATCGCCCCGCTGGCGGGCAGCCTCGAATACAGGCGCGACAGGGGGGAACCGATTTCGATCGCCATCCTGCAGGGCTATGTGCCAAACCAGGGTGACGCATGGCAGTACACCCTCAATACGCTCGCCCACTTCTTCACAGGCCCAGAGCTGACCGGCCTGGAGGCACCCGCCACGCCCCGCAGCGTGGTCGAGGCGAGCCGCCAGGAACCGGGCGAGGTCGCGACGAAAACGATCGGCGGCTACCTCGACTCGGCGCGGCTCCTCGGCAGGCGCACCGCGGAGCTGCACAGTGCGCTGTCGTCCGATCCGACCGACCCCGCGTTCGCCCCGGAGCGGATCTCGCCGGGTGACCAGCGGTCGATCTACCAGTCGCTGAGCGGCCTGTCCCTCCGGGCCACCGACCTGCTGCGGACGCAGATGAACAAGCTTCCCGCGGACGCGCGCGAGGATGCGCGCAAGGTGCTCGAGCTCGAATCGCGTATCGCCTACATACAGAAGTCATTCCTGGCCCGCCGCCTCAACACGATGAGGATTCGCGTGCACGGGGACTACCACCTGGGCCAGGTGCTCTACACGGGGCACGACTTCGTGATCATCGACTTCGAAGGCGAGCCGACTCGATCGCTGTACGAGCGCCGCCTGAAACGCCTGGCGATGCGCGACGTCGCCGGCATGCTCCGCTCGTTCTCCTACGCGAGCCAGGCCGCGCTTCGCTCGCAGGAGATCGCGCCGGAGAAGCTGCCGAGCCTGCAGCCGTGGGCTCGATTCTGGGTCGACACGGTCTCCGCGGTGTTCTTGAAGAGTTACCTGGCCACGGGAGGAAACGCTTCCTGGATTCCCCAGAATCAGGACGACCTGGAGGTGCAGCTCACCACGATGCTGCTGGAGAAGGCGCTCTACGAGCTTCGCTACGAGCTGAACCTGCGGCCTGACTGGGTCCGTATTCCGCTGCGCGGGATTCTCGATCTAGTGGCGCCGGCTTGATCGCCCGCTCGCTGATCAGCCCGTTCGACCTGCACCTCTTCAACGAGGGCACGCACAGCCACCTGTTCGACAAGCTCGGCGCGCATCCCTCGCACGATCCCGAAGGAACGTATTTCGCCGTCTGGGCGCCCAACGCCGACGCGGTCAGCGTGATCGGTGACTTCAATGGATGGGACAAGAATGCGAACGGCCTCTACCCGCGCGAGCAGACGGGCATCTGGGAGGGCTTCATCCCGACCGTGAAGCACGGCGCGCTCTACAAGTACTACGTCCATTCGCGCGCGACGCGCAGCGGCGTCGACAAGGCGGACCCGTTCGCGACCTACTCCGAGGCGCCGCCCCGGCAGGCCTCGGTCGTTTGGGACCTTGCCTACGAGTGGGGCGACGACGGTTGGATGCAGAACCGGCGCCACGTCAATGACCGAAGCGCGCCGTGGTCCGTCTACGAGATGCACCTGGGGTCCTGGATGCGCGTGCCGGAGGAGGGAAACCGGTGGCTCACCTACCGCGAGCTCGCGCCGCGGCTGGCGGACTACGTGAGCCGGATGGGCTTCACCCACGTTGAGCTGATGCCGGTGATGGAGCACCCGCTCTATGAGTCATGGGGCTACCAGGTCACGGGCTATTTCGCGCCGACCAGCCGGTACGGCTCGCCGCAGGACTTCATGTTCCTGGTCGACTACCTGCACCAGAACGGCGTTGGCGTGATCCTCGACTGGGTCCCGTCGCACTTCCCTGCGGATGAGTTCGGACTCCAGAACTTCGACGGCACGCACCTGTTCGAGCACGCCGACCCGCGGCTCGGCGTGCATCCCGACTGGGGCAGCTCGATCTTCAACTACGGCCGCAACGAGGTGCGGGGCTTCTTGCTGAGCAGCGCGCTGTGCTGGCTCGACCGGTACCACGCCGACGGGCTGCGCGTCGACGCAGTCGCGTCGATGCTCTACCTCGACTACTCGCGCAAGCAGGGAGAGTGGATCCCGAACAAGTTCGGCGGCCGCGAGAACCTCGAGGCGGTGGACTTCCTGCGCCGGTTCAACATCGAGATCTTCAAAGAGCAGCCCGACACGCAGACCATCGCCGAGGAATCGACCGCGTGGCCACTCGTATCCCGACCAACTTATGTCGGCGGTCTCGGGTTCGGCATGAAATGGGACATGGGCTGGATGCACGACACGCTCTATTACTTCGAGCGCGAGTCCGTGCACCGCAAGTTCCACCACCAGAACCTGACCTTCAGGATGCTCTACGCGTTTGGCGAGAACTTCATGCTCCCGCTGTCGCACGACGAGGTCGTGCATGGCAAGGGCTCGCTCATCGCCAAGATGCCGGGCGACGACTGGCAGAAGTTCGCCAACCTGCGCCTGCTGTTCGGCTGGATGTACGCGCAGCCGGGCAAGAAGCTGCTCTTCATGGGCGGCGAATTCGGGCAGTGGAAGGAGTGGGACGTCGAGTCATCGCTCGATTGGCACCTGCTCGACCAGCCGAACCACGGCGGGCTGCGGCTCTGGGTCGGCGACCTCAACCGAATCCTGCGCGAAGAGAAGGCGCTTCATGAGCTGGACTTCGACCCGGCAGGCTTCTCGTGGATCGACGTCGCGGATGCCGACAACAGCGTGGTGAGCCTGATCCGCCGCGGCCGAATGCCGGATGACGTGCTCGTCGCGGCGTTCAACTTCACGCCCGTGCCGCGGCACAACTACCAGATCGGGATTCCGTCGGGCGGGCGCTGGCTCGAGATCCTGAACAGCGATGCGCCGCTCTACGGAGGGAGCGGGCAGGGCAACATGGGCGGCGTGGATGCGGTGCCGGTCGCGCTGCACGGCCACCTCCACAGTGTCACGCTGACCCTTCCGCCGCTGGGGGCGGTGTTCTTCAAACCCGAGTCAGGGCACCCCGAACCTGAGCCACAAGAGCGTCAGGACGCTGGTTGACGTCCGCCGCGGTAAAACGTAGGAGCCGAAACCCGGCGTTGAGGAGCGCGTTTTGCCGACGGTTGTCCTCGACCATCCGGTCTCTGTGGTTCACGCCGTCGTACTCGATCACGAGCCGGGCCGCGGAGTAATAGAGGTCCGCCCGGCCGAGGAAGCGACCGTCGGAGTCACGCAAATCCACCTGGACCTGCGGGCGCGGTAGGCCGGCGCGTAACAGCAGCCACCGAAGTCGAGTCTCCATCGGCGATTCGGCCGGCGCCGCGAGATCATCAAACAGGCCGAGGTGCAGACGTAGGGCAGCATCGGCCAGAACCAGGAATTCGACGGGCGGAAGGTGCCGACGCAAATCGCGGAATGTTCGCTGTACAGAGGTCGCCGGCAAGCCGCGAACCTTGACCATCTCACACAATCGACAGCGCCGAACCATGAGCCCGGAGCGTGAACGGACGCCGGACGTCGGAGAGACCACAACTTCGACTGGGTGGCAGGGATCAACTTCAAGGCGGTGCAGCCATGCGGCTGTCAATCCAGCGAACACAGCGTCAGGCGGCAGCAGTTGACGCCAGGCGATCAGGAGACACCATGGGTCCTCCTCGAGCTTTCTCCAGGCATAGAGCGCTCGTCCGATTCGCCGCCACGACCTGCCCTGAAGTGTCCGTCGCGTGAGACCCGCGGCCCGTGCCTCCTCGAGGGAGAAGGGGCGTCGCTTCAGCTCAGGCGGGATTCGGGGTTTAGGCGCCACGCCTCCAAGCGTGGCGCCGGGCTACAGGCGCGCCAACCCAGCCTGTAAAGGTGCTCTTTGATCAAAACGCACCTATCGACGAGTGGGATAGGTGCGCTTTGCGCAAAGCGCACCTATCAGGTGATCACGTAGGCGCGCACTGGGAAGCTCGCGCCGCCGACCCACGCGATCGGGACGGCATGCAGACGGCCGCCCGATTCGGGCACTTTCGCGAGATTGGTCATGTGCTCGCAGATCGGGATCCCGGCCCCGAGCAGCAACGTGTGAGCGGGCCGCGCCAGGTCGTCCGTGTCGTCGATGTTGAGCGAATCGATCCCGACAAACAACGCTCCCGCGCGGACGAGCATCTGGCAGGCGTCTGCGGTCAGGAACGGGTTTTCCTCGAAATACTCCGGCGTCCCCCAGTGCCGTGAGAAATCCGTCCTGACCAGGACCGCCCGGTAGCGCAGCTCGACGCCGGCCAGAGCTTCAGCATCGATCGCACGCTCCAAACCGGAGCAGTCGACGACGACGGTTTCGAGGTCCGCCAGGCGCTCCAGGGGCAGCGCGGCGAGGTCAGCGCCACCGCGATAGCGGTGGATCGGAGCGTCGACGTAGGTCCCTGTGTTGCCGCACAGGTGAAGTGATGCGATGAGGAATTCCGCTTTGCCCTGGTAGCGCTCTGGCGACATGTCGTAGTCGAAGATCACCTCGGCTCGAGGCTCAGGCAGCCCCGGATAGGTCTTCATCCCGGCCACGACCGGGTGGCTCACCTCGACCATGCGGGCTGCCGTCAATGCGCCGGATTGACCACGCTGAGCTGATCGAGCCGGCCGGCCACAAGCTCGAAACCGTGGTGCAGTCGCCGGTAATACGTGGGCCTCGACATGTGGAGGCGTTCCATGATCACCTCGTGGCTGCCGGCCCGCTTGACGTAGTAGTCGAGCAGGAGGTGGCCCGCTTCGGCGTCTCGCGGCGAAGTCGACGCCGCCAGCTCGCCAATGACGTCGATCAGCAGCGCTCGCAGCTCAACCGCCGCCGACTCCCCTTTCGAAACCACCGCCAGCTTGGCCAGCGGGCTTCTGCCCAGCGCCTCCGGGGTCCCGAGGTCGTCGAGCGCGGCCCGCACGAGGTGCTCGCGCGCGCTGCTGTCCGGGTCGAGTGTCCAGCGCTCGGGCTCGGTTTGGCCCATGAACATGGGGTACGGCTCGGTGACGGCTGCCGGAAGGCCGGCTCGGAGAACGCGGCCCATCAGCCAGCTGAGCAAGGTCGAGGCGATGATCGCCCCCGCCCACAAGGACGTGCCCCACGCGGAACCCGCCGGATGCAGCGAGATGTCGGCCATGTACGCGATCGCATACGACGCCCCGATCACTGCGCACAGCGACGCCGACGGGCGGCCAGGTCGGCGCGCCGTCCACGCCACCCACGCATCGGCGACGAGTCCCGCCGCAATCGGCACCGGCAGCAGGTAGAAGTTTCCCTTTGTGATGCTGACGAAGATGCCGTTGAGGGTGAAAACGAACGTGAGCGATCCAGGACGGAGCTTGAAACCGCTGTTGAGCAACAGTCCGGTGCCGGCAAGGATGGCGGTCTGGGCAAGCAGCGCGGCCATGCCCATGTTTTCGCCCAGCCATTGCGGTGCGGCGTGCAGGAACTGATAGTCGGCGGCGGGCCACGGGTCGATCAGCGGGTGCGCGAACTGCGTTGCGAAGGTGAACACCGACAGAAGCAGCGCCGCGGAGGTCAGCGCCATCGGGCTGGCCACGATTTCGCCTCTGCGAGCCGCGGAGCGAAGCGGGCCGCTGACGATCACCGCCGCTGCGGTGATCTCGACCAGGTGCGGCGGAGTGAAGAGCGTCTCCAGGCCGACGCCCTGTGTGCCGAACGCCTGCGACCAGAACGCATCGTCCACGATCCACGCCGAGCCGAAGATGAGCGCGGCGGCGAACGTGCCGGTCTGGCCGTCCGGCAGAGCACGGTTCCAGGCGCGGCCGGAGCGTAGGCCGGCGGCGAAACCGGCGAACAGGTAAAGCGTCAGGGCCGACCAAGCTGCGGTCACGATCGTCCTGCCTGTTGAGGCTGTGCTCTGCAGGACGGTGGCCGGGTCGTGGACGTACGCGTACGCCACGACGTAGGCGCCCAGCAGGAACCAGGCCGAGAGGACGACCACGACCGCATCGACGGTTCGCGGCTCCTCCACGAGCCTGCGCAGAGCCTTCACTGAGGTGTGCTGCTGTCTAGGGCTGCGGCGAGCGCATGGCCGCGCTGAATTTGCTCGTGACGCCCTGTTCGGCCTGGATCACGTGCATCACGGCGTTGATCAGGGCCAGGTGCGAGAACGCCTGTGGAAAGTTACCGAGGTGGCGGCCGCTGCGGGGGTCGATCTCCTCCGCGTACAGCTGCAGCGGGCTGGCGTAAGACAGCAGCTTCTCGCACATCTCACGCCCGCGGTCGAGCTCCCCGATCTCACACAGCGCGGACACGAGCCAGAACGAGCAGATCGTGAAAGTCCCCTCCTCGCCACTGAGCCCGTCGTCGGTCTCGGCGGTGCGGTAGCGAAGCACCATGCCGTCTAGGGTCAGCTCCTCGGCGATCGCCAGCACCGTGGCTCGCACACGCGGATCGTCTGGCGGTAGGAAACGGACAAGCGGGATCAAAAGCACCGACGCATCGAGGTTCTTGGCGCCGTAGTGCTGCACGAACACCCCACGCTCGTCCACGCCGCGCGCACAGACCTCGGCTTTGATCTCATCCGCCTTCGCCTGCCAGGTGCGTGCCAGCTCCAGGTCGCCATGGAGCTCCGCCAGGCGCGCACCCCGGTCGCAGGCTACCCAGCACATGAGCTTCGAGGACACGAAATGTTGCGGCTCGCCGCGAACCTCCCAGATGCCGCGGTCTGGTTTCTGCCAGTTCTCGATCGCGGACTCCACCGCGCGCTTGAGGATCGGCCACACCACCTCCGGCAGAAAGTCGCGGGACTTCGTGTGCAGGTAGACCGAATCGAGCACCGCGCCCCAAACGTCGTGCTGTACCTGTTGAAACGCAGCATTTCCGACACGCACGGGCCGCGACGACTCGTAACCGCTCAGATGGTCGATGGTCTTCTCGGTCAGCTCGTTCTCGCCGCCGATCCCATACATGATCTGCAGGTCCTTCTTGCCTGCGGCGACGTCGGCGATGAAATAGAAGAAGTCGTTGGCTTCCCGCGCGAACCCGAGCGTGTAGAGGCCCCACAGCATGAAGGTGCCGTCGCGGATCCACGTGTAGCGGTAATCCCAGTTGCGCTCGCCGCCGATCGTTTCGGGCAGCGAGGTCGTGGGCGCGGCAAGCAAGGCGCCGGTAGGGCTGTACGTAAGCCCCTTGAGCGTCAAGGCGCTGCGCTGCAGATAACTCTGCCATGGGTGCTCAGGAAACTCGCCTCGGTTGATCCACTCGCGCCAGAAGTCGGCCGTGCGCTCGACGCGCTCAAACGCTTCTTCGGCAGTGGCCGGCGCCGGGTGCTCGGCCCAGTATTCCTTCCCGGTGGAGTGACGTGAGCGCGGCCACACGAGGGCCGCGTACGCCTTTTCGCCCTGGCGCAAGGTCTTCGTCGCGTGCGCGCCCGGGCCCTCGAAACCCACGCGGAGGTCGGTGACGAGTCGAATCGGCACCTCGTTCTCGCCTCCGCTCGCGATCGCCTCGTTGTACCCGGACCCTGCGTATTCCCACTTCGCCGCCGTTTGCCCATAGTCGAAGACGGGCTGGCAGTCCAGGCTCAGCTCTACGCTCCCGACCACGCAGCGTGCCGTGCGCAGCAGGATGTGCTCGGCCTCGCTGTCGGACGGCGGCCGGCGATAGGTCCCCGATCGCCTCTGGCTGTGGTACCAGGGACCGATGCACATTGCGTCGCGCACGATCAGCCAGCCTGTGCGCGTGCGCCACGTCGTCTCCAGCACCAGCGTGCCCGGCAGGTAGCGGCGCCCGGCCGGCACCTGGATTCCTGCCGGCCCGAAACGGAAGCTGCCTGCGGCGCGGTCAAGGATCGCCGCGAAGACGCTGGGGCTGTCGGGCCGCGGGAGGCACATCCACTCCACGCGCCCGGTTGGCGCGATCAGGCAGTTGACCTCGCAGTCGGACAAGAACGCGTACTCCGCAATGGGCGGAAACGGGCTGGCGACCCGGTTGTCGATGGCCTGCGGCCCGATCTCGGTGAACGGCATGAAGCCGTCACCGTTGGCCGCCGGTGCGATCGCATGGCCGAGGTCGGATTGACGGGCTTTTCTGGCCACGAGCTCCCTATCGAGAGGATATGCCGACGGCACGCCGGATGCGCTCGAAAACCTCGTCCGGCGGACCGAGGCCACTGACGATCTCCACCGGCACGCCCTGCCGCCGGTAGTGGTCGAGAACCGCCTCGGTGAGCTTGTGGTACTCGTGCATGCGCTCGGTGATCGCCTCGCGGTTGTCGTCCTGGCGCCCCTCCAGCTGCGCCCGGTGCAGAAGGCGCTCGACGAGGTCCTTCTCGGGAACGTCGAGCGCCAGCACGAAGTCGACGCGGTGGCCTTCCCCTGCAAGCATCCCGCCCAGCGCCTGCGCCTGGCGCAGGGTCCGCGGAAAGCCGTCGAGCAGCACGCCGGCGCCGGTCTCGGCCTCGGGCAGCCGGCTGCGGACGATATCGACGATCAGCCCGTCCGGGACGAGGTCGCCGGCGGCCATGATTCGGCTTGCCTCCCTGCCGATGGGGGTGCCCTTCGCGACCTCGGCGCGAAGGATGTCGCCGGTCGACAGGTGCTTGAGGTGAAACTCGCCCTCGATCCTGGCCGCCTGGGTCCCTTTGCCGCTTCCGGGGGGGCCGAAGATGATGCCGATCACTCGAGGCGGATTTTGCGCCGGCGGCGCCACCATGTCTTGGCGTGTTCCGAAAGCAGCGCCTGGATCGCCGGGTCGGGGCCTGACGGTTCCCCTTCCTGGCTGAACGCCATCCAGCGCCGAGTGACCTCAACGTAAACGTCCCCCTCCGTCCAGCCGGGCAGGCGCTCGAGCACGTTATGGCGCCGGATCGCCTCCGCGATCGGGTGGTAGACGTGGTCGTACCAGCTCGCCGCGGCCTCCTGCAGCGGCACGTCGCGGTGCTGCTCGAGGGAAAGGAAATATCGGTGGCCGGTGATGTGCTGCATGATCTCGTCGTAACGCCCCAGCCGGCTGCATTCCAGGCGCGCCTCCGGCCGCGTCCGGTGCAGCTGCGTAATCTCGAGGAAGGCCGCGTACTCGGCGGCCTTCAAGAGCGCCTCGGCGTCGGTGTCGGGGCCCATGGGAGCTCGGGTCTTGACGTTGATCACCCGCGCATTGATCGTCGGCCGGCCCAGGTTTCTCGCCACGGAGACACGATGGTGGCCGTCGATCACGTAGTAGTAGTCGTCGACCTTGTAGACGTCGATCGGCGGCAGCTCGTCCCCCTCGACCATCGCCTGGTAAATGCGTGTCCAGCGCTCGCGCATGCGCCGCTTGATGGGGAGAAAACTGGGGTCGAAGTCCCCCGTCTTCACGTCGGAGGCAGCCGACCCGACGATGCGGTCGATCGCAATCTCGCGCACGCCGCCGAAAGAACGGCCCTCGAGCCCGGCGGCCCGCAGCACCGGCTCGATGGAGCGCAGCCGCTGGGCCCGGCCGGTCAGGATCGTGCGCAGGCTGCGCCGAAATGCCCGGGCGCGGGCGGCGTCGAAATCCTGGATCGCGCGGATGCGCTCAACGCCCATGAGGCGATCCCGGGCTAGCGGCGGGTCGGACCTGAGGTCCGGCCAGAAAAGCCCTCGACGGATCTTCGGCGCCCAATGCTGCCCATCTTCGGGTTCAGCTTCTGCGCTGCTCGCTCACGCATCGACGGATGCGCTCACTGCGCTGCTCGGCGCTTCGCCCGAATCTGGACAGCCTGGATCGCCGAATCTCTCGCCGAGGTTTTTCAGCCGGACCTCTAGAGAAGAGCCAGCTCGCTCTCGGCGTCGAAGAAGTGCAGGGTGCGGGTGTCGAGTCCAAGCCGCACCCGGTCGCCCGGCCCAACGTTCATGCGCGGATCGACGCGCGCCGTGACCGTGTCGCCGCCGACGGTCCCGTACAGGAACTGGTCGGAACCAAGCCGCTCGACCACGTCGACCTTCATGTCCATCGTCGGGCCACCGTCGGCCACGCGGTCGGTTACAGCCTCGGGCCGAAAGCCGAGCGTTCCTTTGGAAGCGCTCACCGGCTTGGGCAACGTGACTTCGAAACCTGACGCCTTCGCCGAGCCGTTGCTGATGGTTGCCGGGATGAAGTTCATCGTCGGCGTGCCGATGAAGCCGGCGACGAACAGGTTCGCGGGGTGGTCGTAGATATCGCCGGGTGTGCCCACCTGCTGCAGGATTCCGGCGTTCATGATCGCGATCCGGTCGCCCATGGTCATGGCTTCGACCTGGTCGTGGGTGACGTAGATGAAGGTCGTCTGCAGGTCGCGGTGCAGCTTCTGCAGCTCAACTCGCGTCTGGCCGCGGAGCTTGGCGTCCAGGTTCGACAGCGGCTCGTCGAGGAGGAAGACCTTGGGGCTGCGCACGATGGCCCGGCCGAGGGCCACGCGCTGGCGCTGCCCACCGGACAGAGCGCGCGGCTTGCGCTTCAGGAAATTGTCGAGGCCCAGGATGCGCGATGCGTTGCGCACGCGCTTGTCGATCTCGGACTTCTTCATGTGCTGCATCTGCAGCGGAAAGGCCATGTTGTCGTACACGGTCATATGCGGGTAGAGCGCGTACGACTGAAAAACCATGGCGATGTCGCGGTCCTTGGCGGCGATGTTGTTCACCACCCGGTCGCCGATCAGGATCCGTCCCTCACTGATCTGCTCCAGCCCGGCCAGCATGCGCAGCGCGGTGGACTTGCCGCAGCCCGAGGGACCGACAAGGACCATGAACTCCTTGTCCTTGATCTCGACGTTGAAATCCTTCACGACGGTGATGTCCGCCGTGTAGCGCTTGACGACGTGGTCGTAAGTTACCGATGCCATCTCTTACCTATTCCCCTTACACCCGAAAGCCACGTACGCCCTCCAGAGGACAATTCTATTTACCTCCTCTCAATTGGCAAATCCGAGGTTGGCATTCGCGCGGTCGACTTCCGTACCACCAGGCTTGTGCTGAGCGGCGACGGCGACTCCACCGTCTTGCCTTTCATACGCTGGATCAGGAGACGAGCGGCCAACCGGCCCTTCTCGACGATCGGCTGACGAACGGTCGTGAGCGGCGGACTGGTCCATGCCGACGCGGGCACGTCGTCGAAACCTACGACGGAGAGGTCTTCGGGCACCCGCAACCCCGACGACTTGGCGGCCGACATCACACCGATGGCCGCCATGTCGCTCATGGCAAGCACACCGGTCGGCCTCCGCCGGCCCCTGGGCAGCGACTCGAACGCCCGCGCGCCCGCGGCGACCGAGATGCCCGCCCTGACCGCCACCGGCTCTGGGGCGCCGGCCCGGTCGATGGCTTTGCGGTAGCCGGCGAGGCGCCTGGTCGCCGTAGGCGTGCTGTTCACCTGCGACCGCGCCGGCGGGAGGACGAGGATCGCTAACTGCCGGTGGCCGAGCTGCAGGAGGTGACGTGCCGCCGCCTGGGCGCCGCCCTCGTCGTCGATGTTGATCGCCGGGTGGGCCGGCGAGCCGTCGGAATCCACGAGCACCGTGGGGATGCCGATGCGGTCCAGGACTTCCAGCGCGCGGTCGTCGGCGGCCAGGCCCAGGCTGATGAACCCATCCACCGAGGCCTGCCGGATGGCGCCTTCGAGCGAACCGTCGAGCGGCGGCACCAGGAGCAGGGTGAGGTCGTGCTCCTCGCACTGCTCGCCGATGCCCTGGATCAGCTCGCTGACGAACGGGTTGGCGAAGACCGTGGAAAGGCGCTGCGGGATCAGCACCCCGATCGTCCCGCTCCGCCGCATGGAGAGAGCGCGCGCGGCGGGATGGGGCGCGTAGCCAAGGTCCTCGGCGACGCCCAGCACGCGTTCCAGCGTTGCCTGGCCCAACCTCTCGGGGTTGTTGAAGGCAAACGAGACTGCGGTCTTGGACACGCCTGCAGCGGTCGCCACGTCAGCGATCGTGACCCGGGACACCCAGCCAGGCTCCTGCCATGAGCACGATCCCCCTGCCTATAAACCGCTTTAGTAAATCGGTTTATGGGCGATCGTATGCCGTGTCAGGCGGGCTGTCAAGAGTGATTTTTGGGCGCCTCGCGACCATTGGGCGGCCGGTGACCGGGTCCCACGCGATCGCGGCGTCGTCCACCAGCAGCGCCTCAAGGAATGCTTCGGTCGAAAGGTCGGATTCGGCCTGGTCACCCCCGTCTTCATCGCCCTTTGGGTCGATGTCCATCTAGGCCACCCCCTTGGGCCTCTCGGTGGCGGCGCGTATGAGGGCGGGGTCGGCTTTCGGGACGCGATCGAAAGAGAGCAGGCCGTTGGTCTCCTGCTCGACGTCGGTCAGCTGCGTGTAGCAGAAGCCGTCGACGGGTCCCGGTCTCATCAAGGCGTCGATCAGGTCCCGGTAGGTCGCAACGAGGTGGGCCGGGTCGCGCACGTCGAGATAGCCCCATCCGCCCGCATCCGACAGGCGGAGCCCGCCGAACTCCGTGACCAGCACAGGCTCGCCACGGTAGCCGAAGCCAGGGTCGTAGGGGGCATGGTTGCCGGCGCGCGCGGCGAGCGCGGTCTCGACCGTGCGGAAGTGCTTTGCCAGCTGGGTCGGCGCCGAGTAGTCGTGCAGCGTGAGCAGGTCCGTGAGGGCGTGCTCCCAACCGTCGTTCGAGACGGCCGGGCGTGTGCCGTCGAGCTCGTGCGTCAGGTGGTACAGCCGAACGAGGAAGCTCGAACGGACCGCTGCGTCGATGCGCTGCAGCCCGAAGCTCTCGTTGGCCGGCACCCAGGCCACCACCGACGGGTGATCGCGATGCAAGCGGACGACCTGGGTCCACTCGGCAATGAGCCGGCGCTCCGCTTCGCTCGAGTGCTCGTGGAAGCTCGGCATCTCGGACCAGCAGAGGAAGCCCAGCCGGTCCGCCCAGTAGAGCCAGCGCGGGTCCTCGACCTTCTGATGCTTGCGCGCGCCGTTGAATCCCATGGCTTGCGCGATCTCTATGTCCTTGCGCAGCACGTCATCGCTCGCGGCGGTCAGAAGACCGCCGGGAAAGTAGCCCTGGTCGAGGACGAGGCGCTGGATGAAGGGCTTGCCGTTCAGGCAGAAACGTCCGTGGCTCGTCTCCACCTTGCGCAACCCGAAGTAGCCTTCGACGCGATCCATGTCTTTCGACTCTTCATCCAGGAGCCTGGCTTCGAGGCCGTACAGCGCCGGCGCGTCCGGATGCCAGGGCACGACGTGCTCGAGCTGCATCCGGACCCGGCCGCCTGACCCGGACCAGCGTCCCACGACCTCCCCCTCGAGGGTCGCGACCAGCTCGACCTGGCCGTCCGCGTCGACCTCGAAGTCGACGGCGCCGGCCTCGAGGTCGGCTTGCGTGCGCAGCCGGCGGATGTGGCGCGCCGGCAGAGGCTCGAGCCACACCGTCTGCCAGATCCCGGTCGTCGGCGTGTAGAAGATCGTCTCGGGGACCTCTTTCCAGTACTGCTTGCCTCGCGGGATGGTCTGGTCGGCCAGCGGGTCCTCGGCCCTGACGACGACCGCGTTGTCGCGACTGCGAAGGGCTGCCGTCACATCGGCGCTGAACGGCGTGTGGCCGCCCTCGTGGCGCGCGACCTCGACGTCGTTGACCCACACCGTCGCCCGGTAGTCGACCGCGCCGAAGTGCAGGACATGCGCCTCGGCGTCGGGTGCGTCGAACCGCCGCCTGTACCACACGACGTCGCCGGGCAGCTCGCCGATCCCGGAGAGCTCCGACTCTGCGCAGAACGGAACCATGATGCGGCGGTTGAAGGTCGGCTGGGGCCCGACGCCGAACCCCCACTCCCCGTTCAGGTTCAGCCACTCCGCCCGCCGGAGGGCCGGCCGGGGATACTCAGGTCTCGGCCCCACCAGATCCGAGGCTGTGCCTTGATCTGGCGGGGACCCCTCGAAAGGCCCCATGACCGCGACTACCTCCTAGGGCGAACGTTCGCTTACCCGCGCATAATACCCGGAGCGTGAGCGTTCGGAGGCCTGCGCGGCGTGTCTCGGTCAAGGACGTGGCCGCGCGGTCGGGGGTGAGCTTCCAGACCACGAGCAAGGTGCTGAACGGCGGCGGCTCGGTGTCGGACGCCACCCGGGCCCGCATCCTCCAGGCCGCAAGCGACATGGGCTATGTCCCCAACCTGCAGGCGCGCAGCCTGGTCATGCAGCGGACGCGCACGGTGGGGGTCATCACGAGCGACTTCAGCGACCACAACCTCAGCCGGTTCCTCGTCGGCGCCGAGCAGGAGGCGCGCCGCCAGGGCTACGGCGTGGTCATCACGAGCATTGAGCCGGAGGGGTCCGGGACCGAGTACGCGCTCCCCGCGATGATGGAACGGCGGGTCGACGGAATCCTCCTTTCCGCGCCTCAGATGGAAGAGGACGAGGCCCTGGCCCACGTTCTGGATCGCACGCTGCCGGTCGTCAGCCTCCACCACGTGCCGGGAGGTGGCGTCTCGACGGTGGGCTCCGACCACGAGCTGACTGGGTTGCTCGCGACCCGGCACCTGGTCGAGAAGGGGCATCGGGTGATCGCCACCGTGATCGGCACGCGGGGCCGGCGCGTCACGCAGAGCCGTCTCCGCGGTTATCGGCGCGCCCTCGAGGAAGCAGCGTTGCCGTTCGACGCCGAGCTCGTGGAGGAAGGCCGTTGGGAGCTCGCCGGCGCGGCGAGCGCGACCACGCGCCTGTTCGGACGGCGTCCTCGGATCACGGCGATCTTCGCGCAGAGCGACACCATGGCGGTCGGCGTCCTGGGCGCGCTGCGCGAGCTCCAGAAACAGGTTCCCGAACACTGCGCGCTCGTCGGTTGCGACGACATCGACATGGCGCCGTACACCGTGCCGCCCCTGACGACGATCCATGTGCCGTTCTATGAAACTGGCGCGGAGGCGATGCGGCTGCTCCTCAACATGATCACCACGGGGTCCGTCACGCCGCGCAAGATCCTCCTCCCCGTGCATCTCATCGTCCGCGCCTCCACGTGACGGCGACCTATTCCTACCCGGCACACTCGCTGACCGGGATGCAGCTAAGACCGGCCCAGGAAGCGACGCGTTAGCTCGAGCCCGCGCTCGTCCAGCGTGGCGAGCCGGTCGCTGGAGAACGCAAGGCCGCCGTAGCCCTCGAGATGCGCGGCCCAGGCCTCGCGGTCCCTGACCTGGGGCCGCGCGACCAGGCAGTCCGGGTCGTTGACCCACAGGCGTCCGTTCATCCAGCCGCGCAGGCCGGTAGTGCGCAACAGACTCTCCAGGTCGAGCTGCGGATCGGCGGTTTCCTGGAGCACGTCCGGCCCGATCCGCATCGCGTCGCACAGGCCGATGCTCGGCAGGATCGGCGCGCCGCACGCCAGGATGATCGCTTCTGCGCTCACGGCCTCCCGGATGAGCCGCATGCCCTCGCGATATTCGTCCAGTCCGGGAATCGCCCCTGCGTACGGAAAGTCGATCTTGTGGTAGCTGAAGCCCCAGCCCGCAAGCGTGCGGAAGACGTTCGTGAGATGTTCGGCGGCCGCCGGGTTGGTCACGTCGAGAATGCCCATGGGCCGGTTCCAGTGCGTCCCGGCGTCGCTGTTCGGGACCAGCCAGTCGGGATGCTCCCTGGAGAGCTTGCTGCCGGGACCGACCAGGAAAGGCGCGGTCCAGATCCCCGGCCGCATGCCGGCTTCGCGAATGCGCTCAGCGACGCGTTCCAGCGACCCGAACTCCGGCCTGACGTCCAGCCAGTCGCCGATGTCGGTCTCATAGCCGTCGTCGAGCTGGACGATCTCGATCGGCAGCGACAACCGGTGCGCGGCCTCGAGGTTCTCGATCACGTCGGCCTCGGTGACGTACTTGAAGTAGTAGGACCACGAGCACCAGCCAGGAGGAATCGGCGCCACCCTGCCCACGCCAAGCCGGTCGCCGACCGCGGCAAGCACCGCAGACATGTCCGGCCTGAACCTCCTCGACCGGGCCGTCGGCGGAGAGCACGAGCCGGTCGCGATCGACCGCCAGCCGCAGGGTGGCGATCTCGCCGGCGGGAGACGGCGCGAACCACGCCCGCGCAGGGCCGTCCGGGGGCGCGACCGCCAGCAGCCCCTCCGCCTGGATGACACCCTCCTGCACCGGCTTTTTGGGCCGCCACTCGGTTGTTTGAGCGCGCTCGTCGGGCGCCCGCTCCGACACCTCGCCGGCGCGGTAGATGCGGACGGGGCTCCAGGATTGCCAGCCCTCCGCGTAGACCTGTCCGGCGACCGGCATGTCGACGATTGGCCGAAACCTCATTGGCCGGTCGTGCGTTTGATTCCGAGGTTAAGAAAGATCGAGTGACGCTGCATTTCCTTCATCATTCTCCGCCGTGACGCCGGTTCGTTTACTCCAGGTTGGGCTCGGTCCGCACGGCCGCAACTGGGCTCGACAGGTGATTCCAAACATCGGCGAGGTCGAGCTGGTCGCGTACGTCGACAAAGACCGATACGCGCTCGACGCCTTACGCGCGGAGACGGACGTGCCCAAGGAGCGGTGCTTCGAATCGCTAAAGGAAGCGATTGCCACGACCCAGCCCGAAGCCATGCTCAACACCACCGCGCTGCCCGCGCACGTCCCGCTGACGACCGCGGCGCTCGAAGCCGGGCTGCACGTGCTGGTCGAGAAGCCGTTCGCGCCGACGGTGGGGGAGGCGGAGCAGCTCGTGGAGGCGGCGCGCGTGCGAGGCCTCGTGCTCATGGTGAGCCAGAACTACCGCTTCTTCCCCGCTCCGCGCGCGATCGCCGCCATGGTCCACGAATCGGCCCTGGGCAAGCTCTACGAGATCTCCATCGACTTTCGTCGCTACTCGACGGCGGGCCCACACGGGCGCGGCCGGCATCACATGGAGGAGCAGCCCCTGCTGGTCGACATGTCCATCCACCACTTCGACCTGTTGCGCCTCATCCTCAGCCGCGAGCCGCAGCGCATCTATTGCGAGGCCTGGAACCCGGAGTGGACGTCGTTCACCGGACCGTCGGTCGCTGTGGCTTCGATCGTCTTCGAGGGCGGCGTGGTGGTGAGCTACCGCGGGAGCTGGATCAGCGCCGGGCCTGTCACGCCGTGGGCCGGCGAGTGGAGGATGGAGTTCGAGAACGGCGAGGTGACGTGGACGAGCGCCGCCGACAGCGACGTGACCCAGGACCGGGTCGTCGTACGGACGAGAGACGGTGACGTGCGGACCGTGGCCCTGACGGCGATGCCGCGGACAGGAACCTGGGGCACGGTGACCGAGTTCGCCGAGGCGATCCGCGCCGGGCGCGAGCCCGAGACATCGGGACGGCACAACGTGGGCACCGTCGCCCTGATGGAGGCGGCGGTCGAATCCGCGGCGCGTCGCGAGCCAGTGACCATCCATCGCACCGGGGAAACGACCGGCATAGCTGCCGCGAGCTGATGCCGGGCGGCCGTCAGGTGCGCAAGCGCAACCAGGATGGGACTTACTGATTGCTGCGGGTGACGATCTGGAACGAGAACGTTCACGAACGGCGCGAGCCTTCCGTCAAGCGGATCTATCCGGACGGCATGCATGCGCCCATCGCGGACGGCCTCCGTCGCGAGCTGGGCGACAAAACCAGCATCCGCGTGGCGACGCTCGCGGATCCGGAGCACGGGCTGACCGACGGGGTGCTGGCGGAAACCGACGTTCTGACCTGGTGGGGGCACGCGGCGCACGACGAGGTGTCGGACGAGGTCGTCGACCGCGTGCATGCTCGTGTCCTCGCCGGCATGGGGATCGTCGTCCTCCATTCCGGCCACAAGTCGAAGATCTTCATGCGCCTGATGGGAACGACCTGCAACCTCCGCTGGCGGTCCGATCCCGGCGGCGAGCGCGAGATGGTCTGGACGGTCAACCCCGGCCACCCCATCGCGTCGGGGATTCCGCAGCCGATCGTCATCCCGCATCAAGAGATGTACGGGGAGGTCTTCGACGTCCCGCCGCCGGACGAGCTCGTCTTCATCAGCTCGTTCGAGGGCGGTGAGGTCTTCCGCAGCGGCTGCTGCTACACGCGCGGTTCGGGTCGAGTCGTCTACTTCAGCCCGGGCGACCAGGAGTACCCGGTCTACCACCAGCCGGAGGTCCAGCGCGTGATCGCCAACTCGGTGCGGTGGTGCGGCGACGTGAGCACGGCGAACGACAGCCCGATAAAAAAACTGGCGAATTCCCCGAGAAACTGGTATTTGAATCCGGAGTGAAGCCCCTCAGCGAGATAGGGGCCGCCGTGGTGGGCACCGGTTTCATCGGTGTCGTCCACGTCGAGGCCCTGAGGCGCCTCGGCGTGCAGGTGCATGGCGTCGTGGGCTCCAGCCACGACCGCGCAGCCGAGCGCTCGGGGCAGCTTGGCCTGCCGCCGGCCTACGACAGCTTCGAAGCGATGCTGGCCGACCCTCGGGTGGGCGTCGTCCACGTCACTTCACCCAACCACCTGCATCACCAGCACGCCGGCGCCGCCTTGCGAGCCGGCAAGCACGTCGTCTGCGAGAAGCCTCTCGCCATGACGCCGGCGGAGTCGGCTGACCTGCTCCACCTCGCCGAGCAGAGCGGGCGGGTGCACGCGGTCAACTTCAACATCCGTTTCTATCCCATCTGCCAGCACGTGCACGGGCTGATCAGGGATGGCGCGCTGGGCGACGTCCGCCTGGTCTCAGGCCGCTACCTACAGGACTGGCTGCTTCTGGACACGGACTGGAACTGGCGGCTCGAGCCGAAGCTGGGGGGCAACCTGCGCGCGGTGTCCGACATCGGCTCGCACTGGATGGACCTCACGTCATTTCTCGTGGGCAAGCGGATCACGGAGGTGATGGCCGACCTCACCACATTCATCAAGACGCGATTCGAACCCGCCGGACCCGTCGAGACGTTCGCGACCGAACGCGCCGCCAGGACGGTCGCCCGCGACGTCACGACGGAGGACTGCGCCTCGATCCTTCTCCGCTACGAGGACGGGACGCGCGGCTCCCTCACCGTTTCTCAGATCAGCCCGGGCCGGAAGAACTCGCTCGCCGTCGAGATCGACGGATCGACGGCCGCCGCGGCGTGGGACTCGGAACGTCCGGATGAGCTGTGGATCGGGCACCGAGGCCGTCCCAACGAGGTCCTGCTGCGCGACCCGGCGATCCTCAATGAGGAGGGACGCCGCGCGACCGGCCTGCCCGGCGGCCATGCCGAGGGCTTCGCCGATACCTTCAAGGCGCTGTACGCGGCGGTCTATCGCGCCGTCGCCGAGGGCAAGCCCGGCGCCGGCTACCCGACCTTTGCCGACGGCCACGACGAGGTGCTCGTCTGCGACGCGGTCGCACAGAGCTCGCGGGAGCGGCGATGGGTCGAGGTGGCGCGACCTGTTCGCGTGAGGACGCGGTGAAGCTCGGCCTGCTGACCGCCGCCTTTCCCGACCTGAGCCTCGAGGAGGTCGCGCGTTGGGCGCACGAAAATGGGTTCGAGGCGCTCGAGATAGCGTGCTGGCCCCCAGTCAGTCGGTCGGGCGGCGACCGCCGGCGCTACGCCGGCGTGTCCCATATCGATGTCTATGACTTCGACGCGAAGGCGGTTCGGCAGCTGCTCAGGAAATACGACCTCGAGATCTCCTCGCTCGCGTACTACCCGAACAACCTGGATCCCGATGAAGAAACAAGGCGAAGCGCCAACGAACACCTGCGCCGCGTGATCGAAGCGGCGCAGCGCCTCGAGGTGGGCATCGTCGGCACGTTCGTCGGTCGCGACCAGCACCTCTCGGTGGACGTCAACCTCGAGGACTTCAAGCGCGTTTGGCCGCCTCTCGTCCATTTCGCGCGCGACCACGACGTGAAGATCGCCATCGAGAACTGCCCGATGATCTTCACCGCCGACGAGTGGCCGGGCGGGCGCAACCTCGCCTATTCACCGGCGATCTGGCGGCGGATGTTCGAGATTGTTCCTGATGACAACTTCGGCCTCAACCTCGATCCCTCGCACCTGGTGTGGCAGTTCATCGACCACACACGCGTGGTGCGTGATTTCGCGTCGCGCATCTTCCACGTGCACGCCAAGGACATGGAGGTCGACAGGGAAGGCCTTTACCAGCACGGAGTGATGTCGTTGGGAGTCGGCTGGCAGGTGCCGCGCCTGCCGGGGCTGGGCGAGGTCCGTTGGGACCGGTTCATCAGCGCCCTGTACGCGGTCGGCTATGACTGGGTCGTTTCGATCGAGCACGAGGACCGCAAGTTCGAGGGCAGCGTCGAGCTGGTGCAGCGAGGATTCCTGCTCGCGCGCAACGCGCTTCGTCCGTTCATCGTGTAGCCGCACGGCTCGCCTGCCAGAAGGCGACCAGCATTCCGATCGCAACGACGGCGAGGACCAGCGGAGCCCATCTCACCCCAAATCCCGCGATCACCAGGCCGATCGCGCCCGGGCCCGCGATGCCGCCGACCGAGGCGGCGGGGAACAACCACGAGGTCGCGCGAGCGTCACCCGGTCGGAGCCTGGCCAGCCACACGATCCCGGTCGGGAAGATCGGCGCGAGGGCGAGACCGGTCACGATGTAAGCCCAGGGGGCAAGCACCCCGACAGCCGCCCCGACCAGTGAGAGCGTTGCGACGGCGGAGCCCGCCAGGACGACCCTTGATTCGGGAACGCCGGCAGGGATGAGGGTCATCAGCAGCCGGCCGGTGACCAGGGCCAGCCAGAAGCCTGACGTCACCGTCGCCGCGTCACGCGAGGCAAGACCGACGGACTCGAGGTGAGACGTCATCCAGCCCCCGGTCCCGTTCTCGATGCCGACATAAAGCACGAACCCACACACAAAGACGAGCACGAGGAGGCCGGGCCTGCCACGCGGGCCTGAGGCGACCGGCAGCCGGCCCGAGATGCGAGCCTGGCCGGGGATCAACGCCAGGGCGACGGCCGCGGCGCCAAGGTACAGGAGCGTGAAGTGGCTGGACGCGTACGCCGCGACAAGGATGGGGCCGGCCACGGCGCCGGCCGAGTACGCGCCGTTGAGCGCGCTCAGCAGCGCAGCCCGGCGCCGGCCTTCGCTGTACGCGACGAGCTGATTCAGCCCGATCACAAGGACGCCGAATCCAACGCCAAGCGCGAACACAGCGCCAACGAATGCCGGCCAGGTCGGGGCGACCGAGAACGCCGCGCATGCGACCCCGACGAGCGCGGTGGCAGCCATGACCGACCAGCGCGCCGGCGCCCTCTCCATCCAGCGCATTGCGATCAGGACGCCCAGCAGCCCGCCGGTGAAATGCACGCTGATCGTCGCGCCCGCCACGGGCAGGCTCACCGCGAAGCGCCGGGTCAGGTGTTCGAGCAGCGGTCCGTAGGCGGCGACGACGAGGCCCATGAGCAGGAAGGTCCCGCCGATGGCGACGATCGAGGTCCGGTCAAGGACCACGCGGTCGGTGCGCGGCTCAGTGATCAGGCTGCATTGCCATGCGGTACCAGGGCGACGCGACCGGTCCCTTGAGCAGAGGGTCGCCGGTCTCACGCATCCAGGTCCAGAGCCGGTCGCTCAGCTCGCGCTCGACGGACGCGAGGTCCCCGTGGCCGGCGATGTTGCGCTGCTCGAGCGGATCGGACGCGAGGTCGTAGAGCTCGACCACGCCTGGCCGGTCGGTCGAGTAAAGGTGCGGGTTCGCCCGAAAGATCGGCCCGACCTGGATGTCGGCGGGGACCTCCACCGCGAATGCGGATTCGAAGTTACGGATGTACTTGTAGCGATCGGTGCGGATACACCGCATCGGATCGTAGTAGCTGTGGAAGGTCTTCTCGGCAAAGATCGCGTCGCGTCCTCTGCCTGAAAGCAGCGACCGTCCCTGGATCTCCTTCGGGATTTCGATCCCTGCCGCCTCCAACAATGTCGGCAGCACATCCAGGTTGCTGACGAGCCCAGGATGGATCGCTCCGCCGCCGGCGCCGCCGTCGGGCCAGCAGGCGATCAGCGCCACCTCGAGGCCGGGGTCGTAGAGCGTGCATTTGGCGCGAGGCATCGCCAGCCCGTGGTCGGTGGTGAAGAGAACCAGCGCGTCGCGGGCCCGACCAGCCTTGTTCAGCGCTGTAACGACGCGACCGGCGGCGGTGTCCATGGCCGAAATCGCCTTCTGCAGCGCGGTCATCTCCTCGATTGCTTCAGCGCCGGGCGGCAGATAGCCGGGAACGACCAGCCCGGGATCGGCTGGTCCAGCCGATGGATACGGACGGTGCGTCTCGTCGAAGTTGATCTCGAGGTAGAGACGCTGCCCTGTTTCCGCGGCCGCGAGCACCTTTTCGAACGCGGTCGTCGGGTGCATCCCGGTGAGTGCGGATAAAGGCCGCTCGCCAGGCTGGCGCGGCTGGGGCTGCACTGCGGCGCCGTGGCGAAGGCGTGCGTGAACCTTGCTCCGCGGGCGGCGAGCGAGTCAAGGTTTGGGCTCACCACGCTCGCCTGCCCGTAGCAGCGCAGGTGGCGGCCGATGTCGTGCGTGGTCATGACCAAGACGTCGTGGGCGACGGTCATGAGGTCTCGATTGTGAGACCGCGCGGCACGGTGCCGAGCTTGACGCTGTCCACCCGCATGTCGCCGTTCATCTCCGACACTGCGAAGATGCGGTCCTCCTGGAGGACCGCGCGCGACTGCGACGCTGCCGTCCTAGCCCTTGACCGAGCCTGCCGTGACGCCGCGCACGAAGTAGCGCTGCAGCGCGATGAAGACGGCGAGCGGCAGCGCCATCTGCAGAACTGCGGCAGCGGTCAGGAACTGCCACCCACCACCGAACGACGTGGTGAGCTGCGCGATCATGACCGTGAACGGCCGGAACTGGCTCGTGCCAAGGAATGTCAGCGCGACGAGCAGGTCGTTCCAGACCCCCAGGAATACGAAGATCGTCAAGGACGCGATCGCCGGCAGCGTCATCGGGACCGCGATGCGCAGAAAGCGAACCGCGTGGCCGGCGCCGTCGACCTCAGCCGACTCGAAGATCTCACGCGGCAGACCGCCGAGGTAGTTCCGAAGCAGGAAGACCTCAAACGGCAGGCCGAAGCCTGTGTGGGCGAGCCAGACCGAGATGATCGTCCCGTTGAGGTGGAGAAGCTTGAAGAACGACAGCAGCGGCACGAGGGTCATCTGGATCGGAACGACCATCAGGCCCACGATCACGATGAAGAAGATGTTCTTGCCCGGAAATTTCATCCAGGCGAACGCATATGCGCCCATGGTTGCGACCGTCAGCTGGATGACGGTCGCCGGGATTGTGATGAGAATGCTGGTGACGATCGACGGCTGAACGCCCTCGATGTTTAGTACCTGCTGATAGCTGGCAATCGTGAAGCCGTGGGGCGGAAACAGAGTGGTCCACCACCCGGCCGACTGCATATCGGACAGCGCGCGGAACGAGTTGATGACCATGCCTACAGTCGGGATGACCCAGAAGGCGCAGAAGATGATGACGATGAGGTGCAGCGGCAGGCGCTGGAGCCTGTAACCGAACCGGTCGATCGCCGACACACTTGCGGCAACGGCGGTTTCGCGACGGGTGGTGACTTCTGCGCTCATCGCTGCTCCTCCTGCTGCTGGAACCGCCGGATGTTGACGACCAGCAGCGGCACGATCGCAAGGAACAGGACGACGCCAACGGCGGCCGCCCGGCTGTTGTGGTTGTGCTGCAGCTGGCTGAACATCTGGGTGGCGATCACGTCGGTGTTGTAAGCGCCGTTCGTCATGACGTACACGATGTCGAACGTCTTGAGCGCGTTTATGATCATGGTGGTGCCGACCACGGTTATCGTCGGCCACAACAGGGGCGTCACAACGAGCCGAACGATCTGAAACTCGTTCGCCCCATCAATCCGAGCGGCCTCGAGCACCTCGGTGCTGATCGCCTTGAGACTGGCTGAGAGGATGACCATGCAGAATCCCACGGCGGTCCATACGCCGACGAAGATCAGCGCCCCATTGTTGGTCGTGGAGTTGACCAGCCAGGCCACGGGATCCTGATGCGCCAAACCAATCACCGCATTGAGGGTTCCGGTCTGCGGCTGGCCAGGCGGCTGGTAGTCGAACATGAACTTCCAGATGATCGAGGCCGCGACTGCGCTGATCGGAACCGGCAGGAAAATAGCGATCTTCGCCAGTGTCTCGTAGCGAACCCGGTCAAGAAGGATTGCCGTGACGAGGCCGAGGAAGACGGCGAAGAATGTGTAGAAGACAAGCCACAGGAGGCTGTTCCGGAGTGACGTGAGGGTATCCGGGAAGGTAAAGAAGTACTGGTAGTTCGCCAGTCCCACCCAGTCCGTGTCGGCACCGTTCCGGAAGCTGATGACCACGGTGCGGAGCAGCGGATAGACCATGAAGATGCCCGCGAATCCGATTGCCGGCAGAGCCCAGAAGTAAGGCCTGATCCACTTTTGAAGAGACTCTGGCAACCGCTCGATGACCTGCTCGCCCAGGATGATGTAGCCAAGCAGCACCAGCGGCACCGCCACCACCGCCACCACCGCGGTGGTGACCTGATCGACGTTGATGATCCCTCCCAACACGCCGCCTACCTCCTTTAGGAAGGAAAGGGATACCGGGGCGGAATGGCTCCGCCCCGGTAGCGATAGATCGGACTAACTCGACTTGTAAGCGGCTGCTTGTACCTGATCGAGGTGCGCGAGTTCGGAGTTCAAGTTGCCCGGGTTGTTGGTCACGTTCAAGAGCGACTGCCAGAAGGCCTTCTGCATGTCCGAGGGCATGAAGTCGCCCGCCGTCACCAACAGGTTCTTCGCGCTGCCCGCAACTTCGGCTGCGCGCATGAAGACCGGGTCGGTGTAGTTGAGTGACTTGATCGCACCCAGCGTCCCGCCGTCGTTCGCCCAGATCTGCTGGGCGTCCTTGCTCGCCATGTACACCATGAGCTTGCGCGCCGCGGGCGTGTTGTTGTACATCGCGAAGTTGTCGTAGAAGCCGTTGACGTTGCCGTCGTACTGCGAGTTGCCCATGGTCGGGTGAGCGAAGAAGTCAAAGTCAGTTCCGGCCTTCAGGTTGAGGCTCGGGAAGTCTTGCTGGAAGAAGGTCGTGATGAACGTGGCCTGCTCGAGGAACAAGCATCCCGCGGGGGTCTTGAACATCGGGTCGCCCGCCTTGCCGAAGTTGGTCGACAGGGCGGTGTTCGGGCCGCCATACACGTTCGCGCCCGAGACTTCCTTGAGGAAGGTCTGGTAGCCGAGCTTGATCTCCGGCGAGGTGAACTTCGTCTTGCCCTGGATCCAGCTCGTGTAAACCGAGTCGCCGGACTGCCGCATGATGATGTTGTCGATCTGGTCGCTCGCGGGCCAGCCCGAGGCCGCGCCAGACTCAAAGCCGGCGCAGAAGAGCTTCTGGGCGCCGTACTGCGATGGGTTGATCGACAGCAGGTCGTCGAAGGTCTTCGGCGCGCTGCCGGTGTAGACCTTCTTGTTGTACCAGAGCAATCCCTTGACCTGGGTCTTGACCATCAGCTCGTAGTGCTTGCCGCCGATGATCCCGATGTACGGATCGTCGGAGGCGCCACCGGGAGCGGTGGTCAGGGCTGGATAGGTGTTCGAGATGTATGCCTGGAACTGGTCGCCGAGGGCCGTTTCGATCGGCTTGATGGCTCCCTTGGACACCCAGTCCTTGACCTGGACCGGGTCCGTGGGCCCGGGCGCGATGTCGGGCAGGTCGGTGCCGGCGGCGATGCCGTTGGCGATCTGGTTGGTCGAGTCGCGGTTCGTCGTGAGGTGCACGTGGATGCCGCTGCTTTGTTCGAACGGCTTCAGGACGTCCTGGAACGCTTTCAGCTCGCCGCTGCCCCAGGCCGTCCAGACCGTCACGTCGGTGGACGAGGCTCCGCCTCCGGTGGTGCCGCCGCCGCCTCCTCCACCACAGGCCGCGAGCAGGAATAACGCGCCGAGACCAAGCGCAACCACTCGCGAACTACGTCTCGCTAAGACCTCGGCCATTACTGCTCTCCTCCCATGTGTCCCCCTGCCGGGGCGCCCAATTCACCCCTCACCCGGGGCCACGTCTGATGGCCCGGTTAACGACACGCCAAGACGAACGTTCGCCTTGGCTAACGCTCGGATACTAAATTGCGCCCGGCAGCTTGTCAATCTTCGCCTCGGGCGAGCCGCCACCGCTCGCGCCCGCCGCGAGAGCGGACGCCATTAGACTCGGCCGGGTGAATGATCTGCTGCGGTTCCCGGACGGCTTTCTGTTCGGCGCCTCGATCTCGGCGTACCAGACCGAGGGCGGCAACTCCAACACCGATTGGTGGTGGTGGGAGCACATCGCCTCCACCCCGTGCCGCGAGCCTTCGGGCGACGCCTGCGACTTCTATCACCGCTATGGCGAGGACGTCGCGATGCTGGCCCACTTCGGCCTCAACTCCTTTCGATTCGGCATCGAGTGGGCCCGGATCGAGCCTGCGGAAGGTGAGTTCTCCCGGGCGGCGCTGGCCCACTATCGGAGGGTGCTCGAGGCGTGCCACGAGCGCGGCGTCGTCCCCATGGTCACCTTCCACCACTTCACCGTCCCGAGGTGGCTGCACGAGATGGGCGGTATCGCCTCCGAGCGCTTCCCTTCGCTCTTCGAGCGCTACTGCGACCGGGCTGCCGCGGCGCTGGGCGACCGTATCGGCTACGCCTGCACGATGAACGAGCCGCAGGGGCTCGGCTCGAGCGGATGGCTTCTCGGCATCAACCCGCCGGGGCACACCGACGACCGGGACGGGGCCCAGCGCGCGGTCGACAACCTCCTCGAGGCGCATCGCCGGGGCGCGGCCGCCATCAGGGCTCGGGCCGGGGTGCCGACCGGGGTGACTCTTGCGTTGCCCGACCTGCAGTACGAAGACGGCGCCGTGCCAGGCTCGAGCTCGCTCGAGCTCGAGTCAAAGGTCAGCGACTGGTTTTTCGAGCTCGCCCGCCGCGACGACTTCATCGGTGTGCAGACCTACACGCGGTTCAGGTATGGGCCTGAGGGCCCACGCAGCCCCGGCCACGACTGGAGCGACACCACGCGCGAGCTGACCGAGACGGACGAGACGACGCAGATGGGCTACGAGTTCTACCCGGAGGCGCTCGGCGGGGCGATCCGGCGCGCGCACCTGACCTGCCCGGGAGTGCCCATCCTGGTGACGGAGAGCGGAATCGCCACCACCAACGACCAGAAGCGGATCGCTTACATCGACCGGGCGCTGCGCGAGGTGCTCGCCTGCCTCGGCGAAGGCATCGACGTCCGCAGCTACATGTACTGGTCGCTGCTCGACAACTACGAGTGGGCGCTCGGCTACGCGCCGACGTTCGGGCTGGTCGGCGTTGACCGGCAGACGTTCACCCGCCACCCGCGGCCCAGCGCGACGTGGCTCGGCTCGGTGGCGAGAGCGAAGGTCCTCCCCATTTATGGGGAGGTGGCGCGCAGCGCCGCAGGGGCTGGCACCGAACCCGTGCAATCCGTGTGATGATCGCCGCATGATACGCCCGCCGGTCGAGAGCAACTCCGGCCTCGCCGCCGTCCTGCGCGGAGTGGTAGCGGATTTTCAGCATGTGTCGGCCGCGGACATCGTCTCCATCGTCCTTTATGAGGAGTCGACCAACACCTACTACGCGCCGTTCGCCACCGGCGTGCCGCAGGAGGGTTTGCTCGACTCGCTGACCGACATGCACGAGCAGCTCAACCGCTACCTCGCTGACGAGCGGCAGGGCAAGGTGCCGGACGAGCTTGGGGTGCACCAGTACGGTTCCACCGTGTGGCTGACCGCCACCCGCCGGCGACTGGTGGCGCGCAACGCCCCGGCGGAGATCGACTCCACCTTCATCCGGCGCTACCAGGTCCAGTCGACGATCGGTCTGCCCCTGCTGGCCGGAGAGCGGCTCCTCGGCCTGGTCTACCTGAACTACCGGAACAACGAACGCGCTCCCGACGATGCGCGCCTGCGCGAGCTCGAGCGCAAGGCGGAGACCGCCGCCGCGCTGGTGCAGGCCGCCCTCGAAGGGGCGGAGCGCGCCGCGCTCGATGGGCTCTCCAGGCTCACGTCGCTGCTCACGACGCCCGTGGGCGACGCGCGGACCGACGCCAAAGAGCTGCGCCGCCTGCTTTCGATCGCGCTCGCGGACCTGTTGATGGCGAGCAACCTCGACGGCGCAGCGATCTACCAGTTCGGGCATCAGCGGTCGCACCTGGAGCTCGTCACGGCCCACCTGCGGGTCGCCGCTCCGATGCGCGTCGACCGAACCGACCCCACCACCCCGTGGGAAACCACCATCGCCGAGACCGTCGGCGCCGCCACCCATGAAGCCGACCTGCACCCGGTCGCGACCTACGCGCTGGGTCAGCCGGACGAGCCGCACGGTTACCTCGTGGTGCTCAGCCGCGATCGGCTGGCCACTGTGAGGCGGGCACCCTCGACGGATGAGATGCTGAAGGCCGGGGCGCAGCTGATCGGTGGAGCGCTGGCCTCGCAGCGCCTGATCGCCGAGCTGGAGAACAGCAATCGTCTGCTCAGCGCTCTCGGCGACATGACGGCCGCCATGCTGAAGCCGGGCGCCTCGCGCCATGAGGTGATAGACGCGGTGGTGGGCCACCTCACCGACTCACAGGTCCCGGAGTTCGACTTCAACTTCGCGACCGTCTACCTGCTCGATCAGCGAGACCAGGACGAGGCCACCGTCGTGCGCATGGCCGCCGGCGCCGCCACCGCGGAGGCGATCGATGCGGCGGAGAGATCACGCGCGGCCGGATCGCGGGGCCCTCAGTCGCGAGTACCGCGCTGGGCACTCGAGGAAGACCGCGTCCTGGCCGAGGGTGATGTGCTGGTGTACGTGGCGGGTGCGTGGCAGCCGGTGATCGTCGGGCCGATGCCCTCCGCGGATCACTCCGATGTGATCTCCGGTGGCATCCCGGTGCCGGTGACCTGGACCGAGGTGCCGGTCGTGTACAGCAACGGGACCGAGCTGGGTCGCGTGCTGGCCTGCATCGTCGGTGAGAGGGAGCACGCCCGCAATGACGACAGCGCCCCGTTCACGCTGGCGGGCGAGATCTTCGAACGTGGCAGGCACAAAGACCTGATCCGCATCTTCATGCCCTTTGGCACCGACTCCTCGCGCCGCGCAACCGGTGTGCTCGAGGTCGGTTACCACCGCTCCGACCAGCGCCGTCCGGACTGGGGCCAGGTCGAAGCGCTGCGCGCCGCGGCCGGACAGCTTGCCGTGGCGGTGGAGACCGCCCGGCTATACGAGGAGGCGCAGCGGCACGCGGGCCAGCTCGAGCTGGTCGCCGATGTGAGCAAGGCGATTGCGAGCTCGATCGACCTCGACCAGACGCTGACGCTGGTGGCGCACAACCTGGCCCGCCTGGTCGATGTCCCGCTGTGCCAGATCGCGCTCTATGAAGAGGATCGCGAAGGCTGGTTTGGTGCGGCGGCGTCCGACCTGGAGGACGTGTGGCGCAGGCAGCATGGCGAGCGCAGCGACGCCTCGTTCCTTTTCGACGTGGTCGATCGCGGGGAGCCCGTCGTCATCGAGGACGCTTCGGCGAACGCGCAGGTCGAACCGGCCTACGTGCGGACCTTTGGCGTGCGATCCCTGATGGCGCTGCCTCTGATCGCCGACGAGCAGGCGATCGGCGCGGCCGTGCTCGTCGAACGCAACCGGAATCGGCGCTTCACGCCGGAGGAGGTCGGGCGTGCGCAGGCGCTCGCCGTGCAGGCTGCGGTCGCGATCAAGAACGCGCGGCTTCACGCGCTCGCCGAAGAGGAGCGCCACCTGCAGAAGGATTTCGTGCTCGTGGGCTTCGGCCAGTGGGGACAGAAGGCGTACCAGCACCTCCTCACGCTGAAACAGTTCTTCAACTTCCGCACGCATGTGGTGGAGCAGGACTCCCCTGGCGCGCGCGACCGCATGGGCGTCAAGGAAGAGGAGGTGCGCACGCACGGCGATTCCTTCTACTGGGACAGCCACGGCTCGCCCGCCCGAGACGAGCTCGAGCGTGAGCTCGAGTCGAGCTCATACGTCATCACCTACATCGCCACGCCCGCGGCCACGCATCTCCCCACCCTCGCCCGCTATTACGAGCTCAGCGACGTAGTGCTGATCGAAAAGCCGCTGGGTGCGCCGCCGGACGAGTACCGCAAGTTTCTCGACACGGCGCCAGGTGGCGTGGAGATAGTGGCGGCCGACCACTACTACTTCAAGCTCGAGGTGCGCCTGCTCGCGATGCTGCTCACCGAAGAGCGCACGCTGCGGGACTTCCTGGACAGCGTGGAGGAGATCAGGATCGAGATCCTCGAAGAGCAACCGCTCACAGGCGCCGCGGCCGACATCGGCGTGATCGCCGACCTGATCCCGCACGCCTTCGCCATCATCTCGCTGCTGACCCCCATCGAACGCATCAAGCTGGACAAAGAATCGCCGTTGCTCATCGGCCGCCACGAAGGGCTGACCGGCCAGCGGGAAAGCTACGCGCGGATGAACGCCACATTTCAGTACAAGGGCCGGTCCGTCCGCCTGGTGATCGATGTTGGGAAGGGTGCGGAGAACGCGAAGTGGATCAAGCTCAGCGCTGAGCGGCGCGCCGCCGGCCGGAGCCCGAGCTACAAGTTCGACTTCGGGAAGGGCGAGGCGATCGACGGCACTCAGTCCACCGTGCGCGCGGCGGTCCGGCGCATCCGCGAGCCGGGCGTGCCCGACAACGCGCATCTCAACATGCTGCGGCACGTCATCGAGAAGCGCCACCCGGCGGTTGGCATACTCTCCATCCGCGAGGCGATCCGGGCCAACCAGCGAGTGCGCGACCTCGAGGCTATGGCGGTGGAGCTGCTCGCGCGCAATGAGTGGACCAGCTACTCGCTCGGGTCGCGTCCGGCGTTCGAGGCCGGCGCGAAGGCATCTGCGTTAACCGGCGCGAACTAGCCCCCGGATAACGCAAACTTCCCGCCGACTTGATATCGGCGGGGCAGCTCATATCCGAGCGCGTGATGCTCAAGCGCGATCGCTTCTTCGCGGTCTCGGCGCGGGACGGCTCGATGAAGCCGAGCGAATTTCTGGGCGACGGGCTGTGGTCGGGCGACACGCGGATCCTTTCCGGGTTCCGGCTGCTGATCGACGGACTCGAGCCCCAGCTTGTGGCCTGCCGAGCCGACGACGCGTCGGCCACCTTCGAGATGCAGGCGGGCCGCCTGCACGTGACTCGCCTGCGGTTCATCGAGTCAGGCCTGCACGAGCAGATCACCGTCGTAAACAAGGGATCCTCGACGTTGGATGCAGTGCTGGAGATCGAGGTCGCGGCCGACTTCGCGGCGATGCTCGGCATTCGGGGCGCGGTGCGTGAGCTGGCGTCACCAGCGCAGGCGCAGGCCCTCCAGACCAACGACGGCATGCGCTTCCAGCGCGGTGAGTATTCCTGCCACGTCAGCGCCCACCCGGAAGGACTGAAGCACCGTCTCCGCCTCGACGCAGGCGAGACGTTCACGCTGCAGGTCGACGCCACACCTGACGCCGGGCCAGGGATCGATTTCAACGCCGGGCTGCATGCCGCCCGCGATGTATTTCGCAGGTGGTCGGTTGAGTGCATGTCGGTCCACACCGACAACGCGGCGCTCAACGAGCTGCTGGAACAGGCCCTGGCCGACATACGCATGCTGTGCAACCAGTACGCAACTGGGATCTATCCGACGGGCGGACTGCCGTGGTACGCGGTCCCGTTCGGCCGCGACACGCTGATCACATCGATCCTCCTTCTTCATGTGAACCCGGCGCTGGCACGCGGCGTGCTGCGCTACCTGGCCGAGCACCAGGGACGGCGCGTCGACCCGGACAGCGAAGAGGAGCCGGGCAAGATCCTGCACGAGGTCCGCAACGGCGAGGTGGTCGAGCGAGCCCTCTGGCCGCACATCCTCTACGGCACGATCGACGCGACGGCGCTGTTTCTGTGCGCGTTGACCGAGATGGAGAGCTGGACGCATGACCGCAAGCTCGCGGACGAGTTGTGGCCTGCGGCCGAGGCCGCGCTCGAGTGGTGCCGCAGGTACGGGGATTCGGACGGCGATGGCTACATCGAGTACCGCGGAGGGCGCGCGCGCAACCAGGGATGGAAGGACTCGGACGATTCGCTGACCAACGTCGACGGCACCGACGCATCGCGCCCCGCCGCTCTATGCGAGGTGCAGGCGTACCTGCATCGCGGGCTGGTCGGCATGTCGCGCCGGCGCCCTGGCCTGAAGGAGCAGGCGGCGGGGCTGAAATGGCGCTTCAACCGCGATTTCTGGATGCCCAGGGAGAAGTACTTCGCCCAGGCGCTCGACGGCTCGAAGCGCCAGGTGCAGGCGATCACGTCGAACCCCGGCCACTGTCTGTGGATGCGGATCCTCGAGCGGCCCAAGGCCGCGCACGTGGCTCAGCGGCTGCTTTCGCCGGACATGTTTTCGGGTTGGGGGATTCGCACCCTCTCCGACCGGGCGATCAACTACAACCCATGCAGCTACCACAACGGCTCGGTCTGGCCGTTCGACACCGCGCTGGCGGTCGCGGGCCTCCGGCAGTATGGATTCGCCGAGGAAGCGGAACGGCTCGCGCGCGCGCTGGTCGAGGCGTCGATCGACTTTCCGATGCACCGTCCGCCTGAGCTGTTCTGCGGTGACGTGCGTGAACCCGGTGCGCCGCCCAGGGAGTACTGGAACACCTGCACGCCTCAGCTGTGGTCGGCGGCGGCGATGTTCACATGTGTTTCGTCGATCCTGGGGTTGGAGGCAGATCCCCGGCGCAAGTCGCTGCGCATCTCCCCCATCCAGACCTCCCTGTGGAACCGGATCGAGGTGACCGGCCTTCACTTCGCCGGCCAGCGGGTCGATTTCACGGTCGAAGGCACCGAGGTCCAGGTCGGCCGGCTCCCGGCCGGGGTCACCCTGGCGAAACCGCGCTGAAATCCCGACGCGGCAAAATATCGTGCGGTTCGGTTATTGACTTGGTTTCAGGCGCCTGCCACAGTAGTCCGACTGAAAAAGATGGCCCCAGGGGTGTGGCCATCGAGCTGGGCCGTCAACACCGCTTTTAGCCGCCTTGACGAGAGGGAGGAGCACACCTTGGGCAGTCGCAGAGTCGTCCTTTTTGCTATCGCTGCCGTGGTCGCCAGCATGGTCACAGCCATACCGGCGGCCGCGTCGACCGCCTCGAACACGAGGACGATCACGGCCTCAGGGACCGGCTCGATCGTCACCGGGGACGCCGGCGTCGACGCCGGCGCCGGCCCTGAGCTCCTCGATACGTCCGTCGGCGCCGACGCGAACGGCGCCAATGGAGCTGCCGCGGCCAACCGGAGCCACACACGGGGTGTGGGAGTCGAAGGCAACGGCGCCAAGGACTCGGCCAGAGAGAGCTCGAACACCGCCCAGGTGACCAGCTTCGACGGCCTCAACCACTTCGCCCAGCGTTTCGGCATCAATGTGAACCAGTTCTCGGTTGAGCCGCCCGACCAGGGCCTGTGCGAGGGCAACGGGTTCGTCATGGAGACCGTCAATGACGTGACCGCGGTCTACAGCACGAGCGGTACGGTGCTGGCGGCGAGCACGCTGAACGCGTTCTTCGGTTACCCGTTCGCCATCAACCGGACCACCGGCGTTCGAGGCCCGTTCGTCACCGACCCCAGCTGCTACTTCGACGGCGCCACCCAGCGCTGGTTCCACGTCGTGCTGACCCTGGACACCTTCCCGAACGGGAGGTTCACAGGCAAGAACCATCTGGATATCGCGGTCAGCCAGACCTCCAGCCCGACCGGCACCTGGACCATCTACCGGCTGCCCGTGCAGGACGACGGGACACAGGGCACGCCCAACCACGGCTGCTCCACGGGCCCCTACCCGGTCAAGCCGGACAATCCCAATGCCTGCCTCGGCGACTACCCGCACATCGGCGCGGACGCCAACGGCTTCTATGTCACGACCAACGAGTACAGCTTGTTCGGGCCAGAGTTCAAGGCCGCGCAGATCTACGCCTTCTCCAAGCAGGCGCTGGCCCGCAACGACGCGGTTGTCCAGGTGACGCAGCTGAACACGGTCGGCGCAGTCCGGGGCAGCCAGGCCGGATTCACCGTGTGGCCGGCAGAGGCGACCAACGGGGACTTCAACACCTCAGGCGGAGGGACCGAATACTTCTTGAGCTCGAACGCGGCGGACGAGGTGAACCCGCTGCAGAACCGCATGTCGCGAGACCTGATTGTTTGGACTCTGACCAACACGCAGTCCCTGGGGACGACGACGCCTGACATCAGCCTCAGCACGAACGTGCTCAAGGTGGGCCGCTACGCAGCCCCGCCCGGGGCCAACCAGAAGATCGGATCCACCCCCCTGGCCGACTGCCTCAACGACACGTCGATTCAGGTGACGACCACCCTGTTTGGGTGCTGGCGCCTTGTCGTCACGGTGGAACCACCCCATAACTTCGCCGAAAAGCAGTCCATCGACACCAACGACACGCGCATGCAGCAGGTGACCTACGCGGGCGGAATGCTGTACGGCGCGCTTGACACCGCTGTCAAGGTCAAGGGCAAGAACGAGGCGGGCATCGAGTGGTTCGCCGTCAGGCCGTCAGGCGACGGCGGGGCGAAGCTGGCCAATGAGGGCTTCGTCGGCGCGGCCGGCACCAACCTCAGCTACCCTGCGCTCGCCGTCAATGCGGACGGGATCGGCGCCATCGCGTTCAGCCTCATGGGTGACAACGACTTCCCAAGCGCCGCCTGGGCTTCGTTCGACGCGAAATCCGGCGTCGGGGACATCCACATCGCCGGCGCCGGCCAGGGACCCGACGACGGTTTCACCGAGTACGGTCGCGCATTTGGCAATCCGGACCGCCCGCGGTGGGGTGACTACGGAGCGGCGGTGATCGACGGCTCGAACGTCTGGATCGCCTCTGAGTACATCGGGCAGACGTGCGACCTGACCACCTTCCTCAACACCAATTTCCGCTGCGGCAGCACGCGGACTCAACTCGGCAACTGGGACACGCGCATCACGGAGCTCTCACTCGGCAGCGAGTAGCTTCGCGATCTAATGAGGGAGGCCGGTCGCGCAAGCGGCCGGCCTTTCTGTCTGTCTAGGGCGCCGAGCAGGGCAGCGCGCTGCCCGGCGGGCCGGGGCACCCCGCCGTCCCCTGTGTTTGCGTCACTTGCGGCGCCACAGGCGGCGTCACCTGACGCGAAACTTCCGGCCGGTGCGCCGTCCCGACGACAGCGGCCGCGACAGCCAACAGGAGCACCAGTAACAGGTGATTGATCGCCGACATGCCCTCCAATCTAGCGTGTGACCCCGGCTCCAGGCTGGACCCGATCGTCAAAGCCCGCGGAGCCCGGCCAGATTGACTAGGCCGGCTTTCTCGCCGGTTGGCGGCGCCGGCGCGGGCGTTGGCGGTGCGGAAGGTACGAGCGGTCGCCCACCCACTGCGCGGGAGGGGCAAGCAGGTACTGGGCCATCAGGTTGAGCGCCGACGCGTACTTCGCCCGGTAGTGGGAGAACTGCTCCCAGGCGGCGTCCCCATCGGTCACGCGGTAGCCGGCGGCTCTGAGGCGCCCGATCGCCGCGGTGTACTCCGAGCGCTCGATGATCGGCTCGGGCTCCACCTTGAGCCGGAAGACCCACGAGATGTCCTCCACCAGGTGGTTGCCGATCGTGAACATCAGCTTCGCCGCACCCTTCGCGGGGCTGTCGGTGGAGCTGAGGATCAACGCGGCAGAGTCCATCACCGCTGCGAAGGAGTTGATCCAGGCCTCGTTGTCGTGGCTGGAACGGAAATAGACGAGCAGGGGATAGGCGAGGTGGCTTTCCAGCACCATGGAAGACCAGCGCCGCCACTCGTCAAAGGTCTCTTTGAGGGCGCCGTCCATGCCAGGCCCGGCCGCGGTCTCGAGCAGCTGCACCGCTGAAGCCGGCGCGCCGGCCAGCGCATCGAGTGCGACCACCGACTCCTCGCGCGAGCGGAACGATCCGTACAGCTCGAACAGAAGCGTGATCGCAAGCGCAGCCAGCACAACCCCCGTCCCGCTCTCGAGGATGATCACGAGCCGGGCCGGACCGTGCTCGGGGACGAAATCGCCGTACGAGAGCGGCACCAGGGTGGTGGCCGAGACGTAGAACGACTCGAGCCAGTCGTTGAGGGGCGGACGGAACTGGCCGGATAACGCGTCGATCAGCAGCGAGTATCCGGTGATCAGGGCGATGCCCCAGACCACGAACAGCGTGAGGAGGGCGATGGGTGCGAAAGCCGCCAGCCTGGCCTCGCTCCTCTCGATACGCGCACCGCGATTCATGGTCCACTTCCACAACCGCCACATTGGCCGGACGATGGTGCGGGCGAGCTGCACCTTGCGGACCGCCGGGCGCGGCAGGACCACCGACTGAAAGAGGTCGTAGAACGTGACGACCAGGAGCAGCACGCCGACGACAGCCTCGACCGGAGCGAGCGGGTGATCCATGGCTAAAGCACAAACCTCGTCTGCGCCGCGGCGTAAGCGGGCTCGTCCCGGCGGAAGCTGTCGGCGTCGACCGCGAGCTTTCGGGACGCGTGGTAGGCGAGCCACTGCAGCGGCACGACGTTCACGATAGGGGCAAGCACCTCGTCGAGCTCGTCGGAGGCGGCCCTGAACGACATGACCTGCGCGCCGATCTCACCCAGCGCCGCGGCCACTTCCATGACCCGCTCGAGAGACGGACCGGGCTGCGTGACGAGCACCACCGTCTGGCCTCGCTGGATGCTCACGAGCGGACCGTGGAGGATGCCCTCGACGTCATGCCCTTCGGCCGAGACGAGTTGCGCCGCCTCACGCAGCTTCAGCGCGCCTTCATAAGCAGTTGCTCTGGCCGGTCCGCCGCCAACGAAGTGGGTCACCGGCGTCAGCTCCACGTTACGCAGGCTAGCGGCGACGGCGTCGCCCGAGTCGACAGCGGCCTGGACCAATCGTGGAAGTTCGGCCAGCTGCCCCTGCCATGCCGGCCGGCCAAGGGCCGCGGCGAGCTGGGCCACCCGGGCCATCGCGCCGGTGTGGCTGGCCGTGTGGACCGGAGACTTTTCCTGCTTCACCGTGCGGACCACGCCGTCCCCTTCGATGGCGGAGCCCTCTCCGGTGACCACCACCCAGCGCCCCGAGCCCTGCGCGAACCTGTCGAGCGAATCGCGGCTGAAACGTTTGCTGCCGCGATGGCTGAGCAGGATCAGCCCGTCGGTGTCTCGGAATGCAGGCGGGTAGTTGGCGAACTCGAACGCTCGCACGGCCCAGGCGTCCAGCCCTGCGCTACGAAGGATGTACTGACCGGCCAGCGCGCCGTGGAAGCTGGTGCCAGTGCCGGCCAGGAAGATGCGCGAGCAACCGCGGAGTCTTGAGGCAGCCCTTTCGGCCGAGTCGTCCGCAAGCAGCCTCGCCAGCTCGGCGGGCTGGCTCTGCAGCGTCGCCTTGAGATAGCCGCCCGGTTCGTGCGCTTCAGACACCCGGTTCCGTGACGGGCAGCGAGATTCCTTTCTCCTGGAGGAGATCCAGGATCGACCGTTGCTGCAGCAGCATCTCGCGCTGTTGCTCGAGCATCTTGAGCTGCTGCACGTTGATCGCGTGCAGCGTCGTGAGCGTGAGATGGTCGGCCTCCGCGCGGGCGTCCTGGCTGGCCGAGATCACGTTCTGGCCGACGATGATGATGGGCAGCAGTACGAGTTGGAGGAAATACGAGGAGATCCCGCCGGCCACGAGAGTCAACGTCAGGTTGTTGGTCAGAGCGCCGACGAGGCTCGTGATGCCGATGACACCGAAGACGTAGGCGGCCCACATCGTCCCGACGCCCCTCGTGATGGATACGGCGAGCGAGCTGTTGAACTGTCCTATGGCGCCTGCGCCGTGCACGGTGGGCGCGACCGACCGCGAGGTGATCAGTCGCGGCTTATGGTCCGCCGGTGCGTCCTTGGCCGCCTGGTATGCCGCCCGATGCTCCTTGCTGCTTATCCGGCGCTCTACGTGCTGCTCGCTCATTTCCATCCCTCCGTGTCGGCGCATAAACCTAAGACAATTGGGCGCATGGCGAACGAAGTTTTCGAAACTGTGCGGACCGTGATGGCCGTTCGAGAGTACGCGGACAGGTCCGTGCCCGCCGATGTCGTGCGCCGCATCGTCGAGGCGGGTCACCTGACCGCGAGCGCGTCCAACGCGCAGCCGTGGCATTTCGTCCTGGTCCGCGAGCGCGACGGGCTTCGCAAGCTCGGTTCGCTGATCCGTACCGGTCCCTACACGGCGGGCGCGGCGGCAGCCGTCATCGTCGCGTACGAGAAGGACAAGGGCGAATTCGGCATCTCCGACGCAAGCCGCGCCATCCAGTCGATGATGCTGGCGGCCTGGGGAGACGGAGTTGGTTCCAACTGGACCGGTTTCGCAGGACGACTCGAGAACGTGCGCCAGGAGTTCGGCCTCCCTGACACCTACGGCGTGCTCGCGGTGGTCCCCTTCGGCTACCCGAAGCGAAAAGTCATCGGCAAGAAGAAGCGCAAGCCGTTGAACCAGGTCGTATCAGCGGAGCGCTTCGGCACGCCCCTGGGCTGATCGCCGAACCCGCCAGATCCAGAAAGGCGTGTTGAGGAGCGCGAGCAAAGCGACTCCGACCACCGTGGCGGTCAGCAGGTAGACCGGCCACGGGCCCAGCACGTCCAGCAGCGTGGGGCTGCCCGGCTTGGTGCGGAGGAACATGTAGTCCGCGCCGGTCACCGCGTCGACCAGGCCGACGAAAGCTGCATAGGCGACGGTCAGCACAGCGACCCGGACGAAAGCCAGCGAGCGCGGTCGCTGGCGCAGGCCGATCACGAGCATCAGCGCAGCCGCCACAACGCCGCCATGCGCGATGTAGTACTGGAAATACGGATAGGTCGGGAAATGCTGCGGCAGGTCAGGCGTCAGGAGTGCCTGCATGGTGCCGGCCAGGGCCCAGAAGTAGGTCGTCTCGACAAGCAGCTGTCTGCGGGTCCAGAGCGCTCCGGCCGCGACGAAGATGCCCATGTCGCACAGCTGCAGCGGCAGTGGCTGTGCCCGTTGCCCGGGCTCGCCCCCGCCGGCCGCGAGGAAGACCCACCAGCTCACCTCATCGACGACGAGGACCAGGGCGAAGCCGCGCAGCCAGAGGCCGGGCCGGTTGCGCGCAAGCACGACGAGGCCGGCGGTCGAGATTGCGATCACCAGCAACGCGCCGACATGCTCGGCCGCGAGAAGCTCACTCATCCGCAGTCCGACCCCGGCTCATCGCATTCAGGAGTCACTCCCAGCCGGCGGAACCTCGAGCGGCGAGGCGCAAACCAGCGATACAAGCGCTCCTCGAGGGCCGCGACCGGACGCAGCCTGTACGGCGCCGCAAGCGCCCCCCAACCGCCGCCCAGCACGTCGAGAACCCGGTTGATCGCCGCGGCTCCCTCCAGACGGCGTCCGTCGTGATCTACGCTCCACGCCGACCGGTCCGCCTCCTCACGCACGACGCCGTACCGCTCGAGCACGCCTCGCTTCTGGTTAGCGATGACCAGCACACGGCCGGCCCGGTCGCGGCGCCGAATCCAGCGCGCCAACCGCGTGCAGACACCTCAAGTTCCGTCGAAAAGAAACACCAGCGCGGGCTCGGTCACTGATCGTCGGTTCCTGGCCGGGCCGCGCGTCCCAGCGCCCGGAACACGGCCTGGGTTTCCTCCGCCGGCGCGGTCTGGAGCTCCTTCGCCAGCAGGGCCCTGAGGCGTTCGTAGAGCCGAACGGCCTCGGCGGAGTTGCCCGCCTGTTCGTGCAGGAGCATCAACCTGCGGTAGCCGCTCTCGCGATACGGCTCGAGCTCGACCGCCTCCCGCGCCGCTCGAAGAGCGAGCGACTCCTCCCCGTTCCAGGCGTGGATCTGGGCGAGGCAGTCCAGCGCGCGAAGGTGGTTGGAGCGCAGCACATCACGCCGTGACTGTATCCACGGACCGTCGAACGCCGGCAGGAAGGGGCGGCGCAGGATGGCGCAGGCCACGACGGCTGGTCCGTACGCGGCCGCAGGCTCGCCCGCTCGCAGCGCCGCTTCGGCCAGGTGAACGGACTCGACTGCGGCCTCGATGTCGACCCAGGCGTCGCCCGGCAGGACGAGCCGGTAGCAGCTCGATTCCGCGACGAGCGCGTCCCGGCCGACTCCCACCTCATGGAGCAGGGCGCGCAGCTTGCTGACGATGGCGCTCAAAGCGACCTCGTATGCGACGGGAAGGCTTCCGGTCCACAGAAGCTCCGCCAGCTCGTGGCGCCCCACGGGGTGCGCCCGCCGGGCCGCGAGGAACGCGAACGCAAGCCGGCCCTGGCGCCCGGTCAAGCGGTCGGCGCGAATCGTTCCAACCTCGCTCGTGATGCAGAGCTCGCCGGTGAGGTAGACCCTCAACATCTCCACCAAAGTTTCGCCAAAGCGCGGCCGCTAGCGTCGAAGTCCTTTTCGGTCAGATTGAGGGAGGAGTCAGCGACATGGCGGTGACGATCACGATCCGGGCGCGTCTGAAGAGCGACCCGCAAACGATCCAGAAGATCCACGACGAGGTCACGGCCGCGACCAGGGACATGGCGCGGCAGGCCGGTGACATTTCGCACGTCGTTTACCTGAACCCTCAGGACAGACGCGAATTCCTGGGCATTGACACCTGGCAGTCGGCCGAGCAGGCGCAGGCCTTTGCCGGCAGCCCGCAGATCCAGGAATTCTTCGGTCGCATGTTCGAAGGCATGCCAGAGGTCACAATCTGGACAGACCCCGGCTGGAACAAGTGGTGAAAGAGCGATGGCTGGAAGCAAGCGGTCAGGCGGCGTGGTGCTGGTCGTCCGGTGCGACTGCGGTTTCGAGGCGCGCGGAACTGAGGAGAAGCTGGTTTCGATCGTGCAGCGGCACGGAATCGAGGCTCACAACATGAAGGTGACTCGCGAGCAGGCACTCGCGATGGCCCATCCCGCCTAGACCGCTGCGGCTGCCTTCCGGGCTGCCTTCCGGGACGCCTCCCAGCGGGCTTCGGCCTCGCCGATCGGAGTGGACGGCGGGCCATTGCGGAAGGGCCAGATCTCCTCTGCGATGCGGCGCCAGTTGGCGGTGGCGTTGAGGCTGCCCAGTACGGCGTAGAGACCGAGGTTGATGCGCTGCATGATCACGTAGGCGCGCGGCACATCGGAATAGGGCGCCAGCGGTCCGCGGGCATCGAAGAACCGCCGGACGATGGCGGATGCGTAGGCCGGGGTGATGGTCATCGGGGCATCCCGCAGGACCGTGCCGTAGAACTGGCCGAAGCGGTCGACCACGACCTCCGTAGGTACCGGCGCGCCTGCCCGCAAGAAGCCGGCGTGTTCCAGTGCAGCCCGAAACGCCTCGAAGTCCCGCTCAAAGACGAGAAACCTGACCGCGTCGACGAGCGGCGCCAGGTCCGAGTCGGTGAACTGTTTGGTCAGACCGAAGTCGAGGAAGGTCACGCGACCGCCGCGATGAAACAGGTAGTTGCCCGGGTGGGGATCGCCGTTGAATGCGTGCAGCCGGTACAGGCTGCGGAAGACAAACCGGTGGATCGTCTCCGCGGCGAGGTCTCGCTCCTCCTGGCTCCACTTCAGAAGCTCGTCAAAGCTCGCCCCCGAGACGAGCTCGCTCGTGAGGACCCGCGAGGTGCTCAGCCCGGCCAGGACATGCGGCACGCGGATGACCGGGTGTCCTTCGTAGTAGCGGGCGAACATCTCCTGGTTCTCCGCTTCGCGCACGTAATCGACCTCTTCCTGCAGGCGTTCCCCAAGCTCATCGACCAGCGAGCGTGTGTCGAGCCCTGGGAACGCGGCCCCGACGATGCGACGCAGCAGTCCGACGTTGCGGAGGTCCGACGTGATGCTGCGCGCGATTCCCGGGTACTGGACCTTGACCGCCACCGCGTGGCCGTCCCGCGTGATGGCGCGATGCACCTGGCCGATCGAAGCCGCGGCGAAGGGCAGAGGGTCCCACTGAGCGAAAACACGCTCCGGCACGTCGCCCAGCTCTTCTGCGACGACCGACGAGGCGAGCGCCGGAGTCATCGGCGGTGCCCTGTGCTGCAGCCGCGACATGGCGGCTCGGAAGGTCAGCGGCATGTCTTCATAGATGTAGCTCGCCATCTGGCCGAGCTTCATCAGCACGCCCTTCATCGAGCCGAGCTCCTCAGCCACCTCATCGGCCGAGCGAAGGGCAAGGTCGTGGCGGAGCTTGCTCCGCCGCTCGACCGAGGCGAACAGGAGTCGCGGTGACCGCGCGACGTAGCGGCCGCCGATGCGCAGGGCGAGCCTCGCCAGTGCCGCGCCGCGGCTGACCCGCGATTGCCTCATGGCTGCAACGCCGGTGCTCAACTGCGCATGCGCAGCTCGAGGCGCTCGCGCGCCTCAATCACGCCGGGCAGCGACTCGAATGCGAGGTCGAGCGCGCCCAGCAGCTGCCGCACCGGCTCGCGCTCCATCGACTCGGCCGGCGGCGCATCGAAGCCGTACATCTCTCGAGCCCAGGCGGGCAGGGTGCCGACCGCGACCTGGGCGAGGTCGTGCCAGAGATCCCGCATCTCAGCATCGAGGTCTGGCGGGTCCAGCACCACGGCGATGGCGTCCTTCGCCGCGGGCGTCGCCTGCCGCAGCTCGACGGATTCGAGGTAGGCGCGCATCGAAACCACTGTGGCCGGCACCTGTGAACGAGGCACGCCTACGATCTCGGCGAACCGGACCATCTCGGCGACGTAACGGTCCGCGTCGCCGGAATCCAGCGGGCGGCCGTAGCGCCGCACGACCTCGACCGCAGAATCGACCATGCCGGCGTGGACCCACAGCAGCAGCGCCGGGTCCTCGGCGCTGTAAGGCAGGCCGGTCTGGGGGTCGACTCCCCGCACGTGGGCGTGGATCTTGCGCACCCAGGCTGCCGCCGCCAGGGCTGCATCGGTGTCGCCATAGGTCGTCGTCAGGAGGTAGCTGTTGGTGGCGGCCAGGCGGCCGAACGGATCCCGACGCCAGTTGCTGTGCTCGGCGACGCCCGCCATCGCGAGCGGATGCAGCGCCTGGACCATCAGCGAGCGCATGCCGGCGAGCGGAAAGCACCGGTCGCGGTTCACCCGCCAGACGACGCTTCGCGGGCCGAAGAGGCCTTCGTCCTGCGGATCCACCGGCACCGCGCGCACGTACGCCTTCGCCAGCGGTTCCAGCGGGCTCAGGCGTGTGGTGTCCACAGCCGAGACGATACCGACAGCTAGGCGAGAACCTCTTGCCTTTGAGAAAGGTGATCGATGGCCTGGGACCGGATCTCCTCGAAGCCCCCGGCCAGCCCCTTGCGGAGGATCCGGGCGCACGCCGCCGCGGAATAAAGCCGGGGGATGAAGACGAAGTCAGCCCCCTCCTCGTAGAAGTGCAGGGCCTGGGGGATGTGCTCGGTGGTAAGCACCACTCGCGCATTCGGCGCGTGCATGTGGGCGATGTGCATCAACCGCAGGTTGTCCGTGCCGCGGAGCACGTCGTCGGTGATGCTCGAGACGACCAGTTGGGCGTGCTCGACCCCGGCGTGTCGCAGCGTGTCCGAGTGCGCGATGTCGCCGTAGACACACTTGATGTTCTTCCGGCGCAGCTCGCGCAGGACGGCCGGGTTGAAATCGATGACCAGGATCTTTTCGACGAACGCGTGCGATTCCTCGGCCGTCCCCTCGTGCTCGAACTCGTAGAGGATCGAGCTGGTGTCGCGGAAGAAACCCAGGAAGATCACAGGCTGGTGCAGCACCGCGGCGTCCTCTTCCCTGGACGCGTCGAGGTCCCTTAGGCCGAGGGTCTTGAAGATCGACGTCAGCACGCGCTGAATCGGGTGGCTGAAGTTGATCATGTACGTGGAGACGACCGACGTGACCGCGAAGGTCACGATGACGATTGTCAGGACGTCCTGCCTGATCTGCCCGAGCGTGACGCCCAGCGATGCGATGACGATGGAGAACTCGCTCACCTGCGCGAGGTTGATGGCGGGAACGATGCTCGTGCGCAGCCCGAGTTTCAGCGCGTACAGGATCGGGACCACCACGACCCTGCTGACGATCACGAAAACAGAAGCGGCGAGCGCCAGCTCGAGCGCGCCCAGGCTGGGGATCTGGATCTGCATCCCCAGCGCGACGAAGAAGAGCGTGACGAAAAAGTCGCGGATGCTGACCGCCTTGGCCACAACGTCGAGGTTGTAGGGAAAGGTCGACAGGCTGACGCCCGCGATGAGCGCGCCCATCTCGCGCGAGAGTCCGATCAGGCTGGCCGCACCCGCCAGGAAGAAACACCAGGCAAGCGCGGAGACGAGCACCAGCTCGGGGGCCTTGGCGACCATCCGGAACAGGCGCGGCAAGGCATATTTCGCGACCGCGAATCCACCTACCACGAGCAGCGCACCCCGCCACAGCGAACCGAGGAGCGGAACGAGGTTCGGGTTGAGGAGGTTGGGCTGGACCGCGAGCATGCCGACGGCCCAGAGGTCCTGGATGACGAGCACCCCCAGCGTGATCCGACCAGGCAGCGTGTCGAGCTCGAACTTGTCGTTGAGGATCTTGACCACCACGAGCGTGCTGGAGAGGCTCATGCACGCGGCGAGGTAGAGCAGCTCGTAGTTGCGCGGCGCGTTCTGCACCCCGAGCAGGTAGAAGAACGCCAGCCCGAGCGCGACGCAGATCGGGACCTGCAGGGCGCCGGTGAGGAGGACCGCCGCACCACCTGACGCCATCTTGCGGAGGTCGATCTCGAGGCCGATGACGAACAGCAGGAGGATGAGGCCGATCTCGGCCACAGTCGAGATGCTCTCCTGGTTGGTGATGAACCGCAGGCCGATGTTGGGGCCGATGATCACGCCGGTCGCGAGGTAGGCGATGATCAGCGGCTGGTGGAAGCGCCACGTCACCGCTGCGATCAACGCGGCAAACCCGACGCAGATCCCGATGCTCGACAACAGGTCGGTGGGGACGTTCAAACCTACGCGACCACCTGGGGCTCGCCCCACCGATCTTGAACCGAGGCTGCATCGGCGGCGTCGGCGAAGACGAGAAACTTCGGTTGATGCAGCGCCTCGATCAGGCTGTCCACCATTTGCTCACTACCGGGCGATGCCTCTTCGAGCCCGTCGCTCGAGCGAAGGAGGCGACTCACGCCCCGGGTCCGAGTGTTTTGACCGATTAGCGGCGCCTTCGAGCCGGTGACATACATCGAGACGTGGACGCCATGCCCGGCGGCGAGCGTCGCCAGGCCATACGTGAACGTCGCCACCGCGGCGTAGCCGCTGTCGTAGGCAACCTCGAGCGGGCTCGTCGTGACCAACGAGCCGATGGGGACCGCGTTGACGATGTGACCAGATCGCCGTTCGAGCATGTGGGGCAGCACGGCCATGGTCGTGCGCACGGTGCCCAGGACGTTTGTCTCGAGCATCCACTTCCAGTCGCTCGGCTTGATGCGGTCGAGCGGCCCCTGCAGGACCACCCCCGCCATGTTGATCAGGATGTCGACCTGTCCCATTGCTTTGATCGCGTCTCCCGCCAGCGAACGGGCGGATGACTCGCTGCGCACGTCCGTCGGCAGACCGAGCACCGCGTCGGCGCCACCAAGGCGAAGGAGCTCCTCGACCGTCCGTTCCATACGCGCGGGGTCGAAGTCGGCGACGACCACGCGCGCCCCTTGTCGGGCCAGGGCCCGAGCGACCATCCTGCCGATGCCGCTGGCGCCGCCGACGACCACCGCCACCCTGCCGGTGAGCGCGCCGCGCGGAAGCTCGTCCGCTGTCACAGCGGGCATTCTATTGACGCGAACCCGAGTCAGATGCGATGTAAGAGCGGAATGCGAGGCGCGATTGCGAAGTTGAGCTGGATTACGACGATCACCGCGATGCTCCAGTGGGTGTCGAAGACGGAAAGCAACACGGCGAAGAAGTAGAGCGCCTGCGCCCCGTACACCCGGCGGCGGACAAGCCGGGCGATCGTCTGCTGCTGTCCCTCGGGAAACAGCCTGGCCCGGAGTCCGTACTCGACGCCGAGCAGAAGGGCAAATCCGAGCACCAGGATGTTCAGCCAGTATTCGATCAGCGCGACCCGCGACCAGTGAAACCGCGCCAGCAGGCCGGTCGAAAACGGCACGAGGGTCACGGCGAGCAGGAACGCGAGGTGGATCCACGTGTAGTTGCGATTCGCCCGCTCGATCTGACTCAGCTGAGTCTGCTGGCCGACCCAGAAGATCCCGAGCGTCAGAAAGCTCATGAAATACGTGACCACTGACGGCAGAAGGTCGCGGAGCTGGTGCAGCAGGTCTCCCTCGGTCCTGACTGCGTCCACCGCTGGGACCGCGAGTCCGAGGACGAGCAGGGTCATGCCGACCGCAAAGATTCCGTCTGATATGGCCGAAAGCCTGCCGAGGCTCGAGCCTGCCAGCTGGTTGTAGTAAGTCTCTCGATCGCGGACGTTACCCACGGGTAGATTGTCGCGATATGCCCACGCCCCAGAACGTGAGGTTCTTCGCCACCCCGGCCGAGCTGCGCGCGTGGTTCGAGGCCAACCACGAAGCCGAAACGGACCTGTGGCTCGGATATCACAAGAAGCGCACGGGCCGCCCATCGGTCACCTGGCAGGACGTGGTCGACCAGGAGCTGTGCTTCGGCTGGATCGACAGCGTCCGCTATTCGCTCGGGGACGACATGTCGGCTCAACGCATCACGCCGCGGCGCAAGCGGAGCGTGTGGAGCGCGGTCAACACCAAGAGGTTCGTGGAGCTCGAGCGAGACGGCCTCGTCCACCCGGCCGGGCGCGCGGCGTTCGAGAAGCGCGACGAAGCTCGCTCACGAATCTATTCGTATGAGAACCGGTCTCGCGGGTTCGACGCGGCGCGCGAGGCGGAGTTCCGCAAGCAGAAGCGCGCCTGGACGTTCTTCGAGGCGCAGCCGCCCTCCTATCGCAAGACTGCGGCGTTCTGGGTGATGAGCGCGAAGCGAGACGAGACCCGGGAACGAAGGCTCATGACTTTGATCGAGCGCTCCCGTGACCGCGAGCGGCTGCCGCAGTTCGTTTCCCCTTCGCGGCGGCCTCGTACTCCTTGACCCTGGACCTGACCAGGGACCTGATCTTCGCGACCGGTAGGGGCTCGTCGAGTGGGAACCGCAACGTCGACGCGCCGTAGAGATATTTCTCCAGGCCCTTGGCGTCTCCGGCCGGGTACAGCGCGACGTGTTTCGCGTGGCCGCCGAAATAGATCATCCGGGTGGGATAGAAGTAGCCGACGATCCCGTAGCTGATCCTCTCCTCGGCTTTCGGCGCGAGCTGCCGGATAAGCGCACGGAGCTGCCGAAGGTGCGGCTGCGCCGCCTTGGGCGCCGACGCTATGTAAGCCTCGGGGCTAGCCGCGAACTTTGGTGTAGGTGAGGTCGAAGTCGACCTTTCAGCTCTTGCCATCTTTCCGAAATCTCCCATTGACCTTGGATCGTCTTGCCGCCGTCTTTGATCGTTCCGATATGGCGCTGGTTGAAGCCTGGTGCGTCTCGCCACATACCTCGGTGGGCGCGACTGTCGTGCAGCCGCGCCCCTCCGAGAATTTCTTGCTCTCTTCGATCCAATCGCCGACCAGGAGGTCGAGCTGGCGAAGGCCTTCGGTCACCCGCCGCCCTTCATCCTGGCGAGCAGCTCGGCCAGCCGCTCCATCGATTCGTTGGCCCCGTCCTCCATGCCGGAGGCGACCATCCCGTCGCGGTCCATCACCGACTGAAAGACCTGGTGCGCCACCAGCCGGGTCTTGTTGCCGAGCGCCTCGAAGGTGGCCGTCTGCAGCGCGACGTGGCCGGGCACGCCTTCGTACTCGAATGTCGCGCAAATCCGTTCCGGCGCGACAACGTCGTGGTTGACGCCACGGAAACCGAACTGGCTGCCGTCAGCGCCGACGTGGACGACCCGCCACTGGCCGCCAGGGCGCGAGTCGAACTTGTCGATCTTGATCTCGTAGCGTCGCGGACCCCACCACTGCGCGAACAGCTGCGGGTCGGTGTACGCCTTGAACACCAGCTCACGCGGAGCGTCGAGCACCGTCGTCGAGATGATCTCCTGCTTTCCGGGTTCGATCACGTACTCAGTCTTGGGCATCGTCTTTTCTCCCTTGGTCTGCATTTTTCGCTTTCTCCTCTTGAATCAGATTCTGCAGAACGTCGTCCAGGCGCTGGAAGCTCTCGTCCCAGAAGCGCCGGTATTCCCCCACCCAATCAGACGCCTCGTGGAGGCGCCGCGCCTCCAGGCGGCACGGCCTCCACTGTGCGTTGCGGCTCTGCGTGACCAGGCCGGCCTTCTGCAGCACTTTCAGGTGTTTGGAGATACCGGGGAGGCTCAGGTCAAACGGTTTGGCCAGCTCCGTGACCGAGGCCTCGCCCTGTGCAAGACGAGCCAGGATCGCTCGCCGGGTGGGATCGGCGAGGGCTGCGAACGTGACGCTCAGCTGATCGGACGCCATCGTATTTTGCTCATTGGCTAATTAACTAAGTGGAAGAATACAACCCCGCCAAGGCCCCTGTCAAGGGCCCTGTCAAGGGCCCTGGCGAGAGATTTCAGCGCTGGGGGCGCGGGGCGTTGATCAGGGCCGCGGCCACCAACGCGCCGAGCACCATGATCGCGGCCGCCCAGGCAGTGGCTTCGGAGAAACCATGCACGAGGGCGGCGGCTCGTGGCCCGCTGAAACCGGCCGTCGCGGCGGTCGCGATTGTGTTGAGGACGGCAATGCCAAGTGAGGCCCCGATCTGTTGGGCGGTGTTGACGATGGCCGATGCCACACCCGCCTCGCGCGGGTCGACCCCATAGGTCGCAGTGCTGAATGCCGGGACCACCGCCCTCGAGATCCCAAGACCCAGCAGCACCTCCGCCGGCAAGACAAGAGCGATGTATCCGCTGTCGACGTGGAGCTGTGTCAGAAGGGCCAGTCCAGCCGCCGCCACCAGGGTGCCTGGGGCCATGAGTGCTCGCGGCGGGACTCGTGGCATGAGCCGGCGCGCGATCAGCCACGATGCCGACTGAGAGGCAATCGTGATCGGAAGGAAAGCCAGGCCCGCCTGCAGCGGTGTGTAGCGGAGCACGACCTGCAGGTGGTAGGTCAGGAACAGGTACGCGCCGAACATGCCTGCCATGGCCAGGCCCACGGAGATGTAGG
>WNFB01000039.1_pt1 | contig 77580 bp, 68 predicted proteins | sample 5400501 | NCBI WGS metagenome assembly WNFB01 (sample SAMN13153341, study PRJNA577476) | soil metagenome | isolation source: 200 cm saprolite under Douglas fir tree site 2 hole 1 | place: USA:California | collected 2015-04-18 | reverse complement strand
GAAGGATCTGCAGCGCCACCTCTTCGGTGCGGGCCGCGGTCTTGTGGAGCTCCGGCGCGGCCGTCCTGCCCATCTCGCGGAGGATCTTTGCCCGCGGGTCGTACGTGCGGTACACGCGATGCCCGAAGCCGGAGAAGCGCTCGTGCCGGGCATGTGCCTCGGTGAGCCACTTCTCGGCGTTGTCAGCTGATCCGACCTTGTCCAGCATGTTCCGCGCGGCGAGCGTGGCGCCTCCATGCGCCGGCCCTTTGAGGGCGGCGATCGCTCCAACGACACACGAGGCGAGGTCGCTTCCGGTCGACGCGACCACGCGCGCCGCGAAAGTCGAGGCGTTGAGGCCGTGGTCGGCAAGGAGGACGAGGTACGTGTCCAGCCAATGCACGCTCTCCGTGGCGGGCTCCTCGCCGTTCATCATCCAGAGCAGGTTGGCCGCGTGCCCGAGATCGTGACGGGGTTCCACGATTTCTTTGCCCTGGCGCCTCCGAAGCGCCGCCCCGACGATCGTCGGGAACACGGCTGTCAGAGCGACGGCCTCATCGAGAGTCGGTTTGGTGAGCGACTTGCTTGCGCCCTGCGCCGAAACCGCCGTGCGCAGGATGTCCATCGGGTCTGTGGCAGGATCCATCGCCAGGAGTGCGCCGCGCGCCGACCTGTTGAGCTGGCGGGCGCCTGCCATCTGTTCACGCAGCGCGTCGAGGGCGCTTTCATTGGGAAGGTCGCCGTGCCAGAGGAGATAAGCGGCCTCTTCGTAGCTCACGACGGGAACGAGGTCTTCGATCAGGTATCCGCCGCGATAGATGAGACGGCCGTTGGCCCCGTCGACCTCGCTGACGGCGGTCTCAGCGGCAACCACACCTTCCAGCCCGGGGCTGAACTCCGCCACTTCGAAACTAAGTGTAGATAGAGCCGATTCTCGACCGCCCCATTTGGATTCCGCACAGTTGCGCCCAAAGGCGCGCTTCTGACGTCACCGATACGCCTCGCTGGCGCCAACTGTGCGTTATGAAGACGGGTCCGACTAGTTAAATTCGGATCGTGGACCGGCGCGGTGTACGTCTTCTGGTCTGGGTCGCGCTGGCACCGTCGCTGCTCGTGGATGCCCTGTATCTCGGATTGATAAGGGGGCAGGACACTTTTTCTCCGGACATCTTTGTCGTGCCGTTCGTGGCGACGTACTTGCTGCTCATGGTCGGTCTGTTGGCTGCGTCCTTACCGAGAACCGTCAGTCCGCTTCTCCGCATTGCCTTTCGCGCCGCCGCCGCTGCGGGACTGATCGTGCTCGGCGTTCTCGCCGCTTTTTCAATTGGCATCCCGATCCTGATCTGTGGGCTCTTTGCCGCAATTGCGTTCGCATTATCGATCGATACCGCGCGCTGGCGATCCTCGGCGCTTGCCGGCGGGCTTGCCGCCGTGCTGGCGATCATCGTCCTGCTGGGCGGTTTCGACGTGGTCGCGCGGGTGATCGTTTGCCCGGCCACCGGCGAGTCGGGAGGGTCGACGGTCGGATTTTTCACCGGATCGAGCCACTGGACCTGTATGAACGGACAGCTCAGCTGGAGCTCGAGTTAGGCCACTTCAGATTCCAGCCCGACCAATTCCAACGGCGCGCTTGGTGCAAAAGACGCGTTTGGAGTCGCTGCCATGGGCGTGTTTTGCACAAAAAGCGCCTATTCCGGGGGTCGAGTCGGGCTTAGACCATCCCCAGTTCCCAGCGCGCCTCTTCCGACATGCGCTCTGGGGTCCACACCGGCTCGTAGACGATGTCCACGCCCGCGTCCGCGATCCCCGGCAGCGTGAGCAGGTGGTCGCGGACGTCCGACATCACGTCGGCCGCCATCGGGCAGCCGAGAGCGGTCAGCGTCATCTTCACGTCGACGCGCTCGGGCTTAATCGCGATGCCGTAGACGAGGCCCAGGTCGACGATGTTCACCGGGATCTCCGGGTCGTAACACTGCCGGAGCACCTCGATGACGTCCTCCGGCCTCACCGTCGCGTCGGGCGCGACGTCGGTCGTCACAATCGCCTGCTCGCTCAAGGCATCTCCAGCGGAAGACCCGCGTCTTTCCACGCCTTGGTCCCGCCCCGGAAGTTCACGACGTCCTTCACTCCGAGCGCCACGGCCATCTCGGATGCGACTGCCGAGCGCTCGCCGACCTGGCAAACGAAGATCGTCCCGTCGCTGAACTTCTGCGCCGAAGGGTTGGCCAGGATCGAGCTGAGCACCACGTGTCTTGCGCCGGGGATGTGTCCCTTGTTCCACTCCCAATCCTCGCGCACATCGACGATCTCTCTGCCCTCATTGACCAGTTTCTTGATGTCGTCGACCTTAAGGTCACGAAACGGCGCCGTCTGCTCGGTCATCTCTATCTACTACTCCTCATCGTCGCCCGCCAATCCATACGCGCCAACCTTCAAGACCTTCAGCGACAGCAGCGCGCACTTGATGCGCGCCGGCGAGATGTCGATGCCCAGCTCGCCGAGGACGTCGTCCTTGCTGATCTTCTTCGCCTCGTCGAGCGAAAGGCCCTTGAGGCGCTCGGTCAGCAGCGAGGCCGACGCCTGCGAGATGGCGCAGCCGCGCCCGTGAAACCGGATGTCCCTGATCACCCCGTCAGCGACCCGGAAATCCATCCCGACCACGTCGCCGCAGAGAGGGTTGTCCTCCTCGTGGCTGATGTCGGGGTTCTCGAGCCGGCCGTAGTTCCGCGGGTTCTTGTAGTGGTCGAGGATGTACTCGCGGTAGAACTCGTCCGACTCGGTGCGCGGGGCGGTGCTCATCTCAGGCAAAGATCCTCTGCGCTTCCTTGATCGAGCTTACGAGCCGGTCGACCTCCTCCTTCTGCGTGTAGACGTAGAAGGAGGCGCGCGCCGTGGCCGCGACGCCCAGCCGGGTCATCAGCGGCATCGCGCAGTGGTGCCCGGCCCGAACGCAGACCTGGTCGCGGTCGGCGATCGTCGCCAGGTCGTGAGGATGGATGCCCTGGAGGGAGAACGAGACGACGCCGGCGCGGCGCGTGGGCGGCGGGCCGTAAAGGGTGAGCCCCTCAATGTCGCTCAGGGCCTCGTAGGCGTACTCGGTGATCTCGAGCTCATGCGCCCGCACGGCATCCATACCCAGCCCGCTCAGGTAATCGACTGCGGCCCCAAGCCCGATCACCTCGGCGATCGCCTGCGTGCCGGCTTCGAACTTCCACGGCAGATCGTGATAGGTCGTGCCCTCGACCCGGACGGTCTTGATCATGTCGCCCCCGGCCATGAACGGGTCCATCGCCTCGAGCAGCTCGCGGCGCCCGTACAGGATGCCCGCCCCCGTGGGGCCCAGCATCTTGTGGCCGCTGAAGGCATAGAAGTCGCAGCCGAGCGCGCGGACGTCGACCGGCTGGTGCGGCGTGCTCTGCGCTCCGTCGACCAGGACGGTCGCGCCGGCCTTCTTCGCCGCGGCGACCATGTCACGCGCCGGGTTGATGGTGCCCATCGCGTTGCTGACCAGGTTGAATGCGACAAGCTTCGGGCCGCGCTTCAAAAGCTCGGCGAACTGGTCCTGCCGCAGCTCGCCTCGCTCGTCGATGTCGACGTACTCGATGTGGGCGTGCTTCTCGGCGGCGAGGATCTGCCAGGGCACGATGTTCGAGTGGTGGTCGAGGATGGTCAGCACGATGAGGTCGCCCTGTCCGACGTTCTTGCGCCCCCACGCGTAGGCGACGAGGTTGATCGCCTCGGTCGTACCTCGGGTGTAGACGATCTCCTTGGTCGAGGCGGCGTTGATGAACGCCCGGACCTTCTCGCGCGTTGCCTCGTAGCGGACCGTGGCCTCTTCGGCGATGCGGTACGCAGCGCGGTGGATGTTCGAGTTGAACTTCTCGAAGTACTCGAGCATCGCGCCGGTGACCTGCTTCGGCCGCTGCGAGGTGTTCGCCGAGTCGAGGTACGCGATGCCGGTCTCGAAGATCGGGAAGTCTTTGCGGATTGCGGTGACGTCCAGCGTGCGGACGGCCATGTTCAGTCGGGCACCTCGACGTAGATGTCCGAGCCCTCCACCCTCACCGGGTAGGTCCTGGCCGGGATCACCGCCGGCAGGCCGGTCACTCTGCCGGTCTGGAGGTTGAATCGCGAGCCGTGCTGGGGGCACTCGACGTCCAGGCCCCACAGCTCGCCGTCGCTGAGCGAGAACTCCTCGTGCGTGCAAACGTCGTTGAGGGCGTAGAAGCTGCCGTCGTCGGCGTGGGCGAGGCAGACCGGCGTGTCGCCGGCGTCCACGCGCTTCATCGTGTCTTCGGGCAGGTCCTGCACCGACGCGACGCGATAGCTAGCCAATGCGAGCCTCCAGCTCGGCCTCGACCAGCTTGCGCGCGTGCTCGAACGGGATGCGGTCGAGCACGTCACCGAAGAAGCCCTGGATCAGCATCCGCTTGGCCGTCGCCTCGGGGATGCCGCGAGAGCGCAGGTAGAAGAGATGTTCCGGGTCGACCGGTCCAACGGTCGCGCCGTGCGTGCAGCGCACGTCGTTGTTGTCGATCTCCAGCATCGGAATCGAGGTGGCCTTGGCGTGGTCCGAAAGGACGAGGTTGCGGTTGGCCTGGTAGGCGTCAGAGCGTGCCGCGTGTTTTTCGATCCGGATCAGGCCCGCGTAAACGGTCCGTGAGACGTCCTGCAGAGCGCCCTTGAACAGGAGGTCGGAGCGCGTATTGCCGACGCGATGATCCTGCAGCGTGTGGAAGTCGAAGAACTGATCGCCCGAGGCGAAGTAGATCGCCTTCAACTCGGCGTTCGAGCCCGGTCCGGCAAGTGACGCCTCGACGCGCGTCTTGGAGAACCTGGCGCCGAGGGTGACGTTGAAAAGGCGCAGCGTCGAGTCCTTTTGCAGCTCGGCCCGCTGGTCGGCGAAATGCCAGACCTTGCGCCCCCACTTCTGGACCGCGACGTAGCCGACCTGCGCGCCCTCGCCCAGGAAGATCTCAGTCGAGCCGCTGCGGTAGCCGGCCTCGGTGTCGTCCTCGGCGATGTATTCGTCGAGGTAGTTGAAGCGCGCGCCTTGGCCGGCGACGATCAGGGTGTGGGGCAGCACGCTGGTGCCCCCTTCGTGCGAGAAGTGCCGGCCGATGACCGGCTGATCGATCTCGACGCCGGCCGGCACGTAGAGAAAGGTGCCGCCGGTGAAGAACGCCGCGTGGAGGGCTGCGAATCGATCCCGGTCGGCGTGCACAAGGGAGAACAGCCGGGGCTCGATGAGGTCAGGATGTTCCAGCGCCGCCTCTCGGAGCGGCATGAGGATGACCCCGGCCGGCAGGCCGGACGGACGCTCGAGCTTGAGGCCGTCGAGGTGCTCGAGGCGCGAGTACTGGCTGGGATCGAAGCGGCTGACGTCGGTGCGCCGCCATTCTTCGTCGGTCTTCGAGGGCAGCGGCAGGCGTTCATAGCTTGCCAACGCCGTGCGCCGCCGGTCGCGCAGCCAGTCCGGCTCCCCCTGGAGCAGCGTGTCCTCCAGGGCTTCCGCGGTGAACCCCATCGCTACCCTACCGAGCCCTCCATCTCGAGCTGGATCAGCCGGTTCAGCTCCACCGCGTACTCGAGAGGAAGCTCCTTGGTGAACGGCTCGATGAAGCCGTTGACGATCATCGTCTCGGCTTCTCCGCGCGGGATGCCGCGGCTCATCAGGTAGAAGAGCTGCTCGTCGGAGACCTTGCTCACCGTCGCCTCATGGCCGAGGGTCACGTTCTCGGCGTCGACGTCGTTGTACGGGTACGTGTCCGAACGCGACTCGTCGTCGAGCAACAGCGCGTCGCACTTGACGAACGACTTGCAGTTGTTCGCTCCTGGGTAGATCTTGATGTGGCCGCGATATGAGGTGCGGCCGCCCGCCTTGGAGATGGACTTCGACGTGATGGTCGATGTCGTGTTCGGCGCGACGTGGATCATCTTGCCGCCTGCGTCCTGGTGCTGGCCCTTGCCGGCAAACGCGACCGAGAGCACGTCTCCTTTCGCGCCAGGCTCCATCAGGTAGACGCTCGGGTACTTCATGGTGATCTGGGACCCGAGGTTGCCGTCGACCCACTCCATCGTGGCGTCGGCGTACGCCATCGCGCGCTTGGTGACCAGGTTGAATACGTTGGTCGACCAGTTCTGGATCGTGGTGTAGCGGCAGCGCGCGTTCTTCTTGACGATGATCTCGACCACCGCGGAGTGCAGCGAGTCAGTCGAATAGATGGGCGCGGTACAGCCCTCGATGTAGTGCACGAACGAGCCTTCGTCGCAGATGATCAGCGTCCGCTCGAACTGGCCCATGTTCTCCGCGTTGATCCGGAAGTACGCCTGCAGCGGGATTTCCACGCGCACGCCCTTCGGCACGTAGATGAACGACCCGCCCGACCAGACTGCCGTGTTCAGCGCCGAGAACTTGTTGTCCGCCGGCGGGATGACGGTGCCGAAGTATTCCTTGAACAGCTCGGGGTAGTCGCGCAGCGCCGAGTCGGTGTCGGTGAAGATCACTCCCTGCTCGGTCAGCTTTTCCTGCAGCGAGTGGTAGACGACCTCGGACTCGTACTGCGCCGAGACGCCGGCGAGGAACTTGCGCTCCGCCTCCGGAACACCGAGTCGGTCGTACGTCGCCTTGATGTCAGGCGGCAGCTCCTCCCAGGTCTTCGACTGCTTGTCGGAGGCTTTGAGGTAATAGAAGATGTTCTCGAAGTCGATCACGGAGAGGTCGGCGCCCCAGGTGGGCATCGGCTTCTTGCGGAAGATCTCGAGCGAGCGGAGCCGCATGTTCGTCATCCACTCGGGCTCCTGCTTCATCCACGAGATCTCTTTCACGATCTCGGGGTTGAGGCCGCGCTTGGCCTTGAAGACGTATTCCTCGGGGACGAAGAAGCCGTACTTCTCCTTGTAGTCGGTTCCGACTTCGACCTTGGGTACGGTGGCCATCAGGCGACCTCCTTCGGCTCTTCCTCGGTCACCCATTCCGAGTAACCGGTCTTTTCCAGTCGGTCCGCAACCTCGGACCCGCCCGAGAGGACGAACTTGCCGTCGACCAGGACGTGCACGAAGTCGGGCTTGATGAACTCGAGGACGCGCGTGTAGTGGGTGATGATGAGGATGCCGAGCTCGGGACCGCGCATCCGGTTGACCGCCGCAGCTACGAACTTGATGGAGTCGATGTCGAGACCGGAGTCAGTCTCGTCGAGGATCGCGATCTCGGGCTTGAGCATGGCCATCTGCAGGATCTCGGCACGCTTCTTCTCGCCGCCGGAAAAGCCGTCGTTGATGTAGCGCGGCAAGAACGAGTCGTCCATGTGCAGCACCTCGAGCTCGCCCTTCAAGAGGCCGCGAAACTCCTTCGGCGTCACCTGCTTCGACTTGTCCTTGCCGTCGTAGCCCCGCTTGGAGTTCATAGCGGTGCGCAGAAAGTTGGCCATCGAGATACCAGGTACCACCACGGGGTACTGGAACGCCAGGAACATGCCCAGCCGCGCGCGCTCGTCGGGCTCCAGCTCGAGCACGTTCTGTCCCTTGAACAGAACGGAGCCGCCGTCAACCGTATAACCCGGATGGCCCATCAGGGTGTGGGACAGCGTCGACTTGCCCGAACCGTTCGGGCCCATCACGGCGTGCACCTCGCCCTTGGAGATGGCGAGCGAAACGCCCTTCAGGATCTGCCGTCCTTCGACGCCGGCGCGCAGGTCTTTGATCTCGAAATCAGCCAACTTTCTTTTTGTCCTCCTTCATCACGTAGGTGCAGTCATCCGCCGCCTCAGCCATCCACGTCGTGCGCGCCACCTCAGTACCCAGGAGCCGCTCGTACATCTGCTGCTCGTTGACGCACGGAAGCCCCGTGCGGGCCGCGATATCCTGGATGGGGCAGTTGCAGTGGCGGATCGCGAGCCCACCCTCACCGAGCTCGACCACCTCTGCCATGTGGCCGTGCTCGGAGGCGAGCCGGGCCAGCTCGCGGACTCGCGCTTCAAAGTCTAGGCCCGCCAGTCGGGGGGCGTATTCGGCCTCGAGCCGCGCCGCCCGCCGCGCGAAGAACTGCTTCAGCTGCTCGTTGGTCATGAAATCAACGAGCTCGGCGGTGAGCTCGCGGTGGCCGTCCGGAAAGTGCTCGCCCGCCGCGGCGGTGAGCCTGTAGACGTTCTCCGGCCGCCCAGGACCGTGCGCCGCCGACGGGGCCATGGTGGCGAGGCCGGAAGCCTCAAGCGCCTCGAGGTGGCGCAGCGCGCCCTGCTTCGAGACTTCGAGGTGCGCGGCGACCTCGGCCAGGGTCGCCTGGCCGCGGATCTTCAAAAAGGCAAGAACGGCGTCGCGCCTGGAATCCACGACGTGGAGTCTACGGGTTTATCAACGCCGACGTTGAAATAAGGTGTGGGTGGCGGGTACTCTCTGCGCGATGCGCAAGGGCGGGGCGGCCGTGGCTCTCGCGCTCATCGCCTTCCTTCCGATCTCAGGCGCGGCCGCCGGCCCGGTGTGGGAACAGTGGACCTCGGTGCACGGCGTGTTCGACCTCGGTGGCCCACGCGCCGACGGCTCGCTGGTCGTGGCCGGCTCAGCTGCGCTCTACACCCTGGCGCCGGATGGAGCTCTGACGCCTTTCGCCCGCGGACCGGGCGGATATCGCGACGATCCCGGAGCTGAGGCGTACCTGGCGGTGTCGCCCGGACAGCACGTCGCAACCTCCGGCTGCGACTTCAGTCGCGATGACATCTTCATCCTGAGGTTGCACACACCGATCGGCATCACTCGCGTATTCGCATCGGGCGACGAGTCTGGTTCGTTCGTCAACATCGCCATGCCGGGCCTCAACGGGATCGCGTTCGACTCGACAGGCTCGTTCGACCATCGCCTCCTGGCGACTGGACCCGTCAACGGCAAGACTGAGGTGGTGGCGATCGATTGCACCGGAGCGGTCCAGGTGATCACGAAAACCGCGCCCGCAAGCGAAGGTGGGCTGGCGGTCGCGCCCTCGAGCTTTGGCTCGTTCGGCGGATCTCTGATCGCGCCTGACGAGTTGAGCGGGGTCATCTGGGCGATCGCTCCGGACGGTACGAGCAAGCAGGTTGTCAATTCGGGTCTACCGAAAGGCGGCGACATAGGCGTCGAGTCGGTGGCATTCGTACCGCCCGGATTCATGAGGGGCGGCTATGTCTACTACTCGGATCGGGGGACACCCGGGAACCCTCATCCTGGCAGCGACAACGTGCTGCGCCTGTCCAGCGCGGACCTGGCCGCGGCTGGCGTCCTGGACGGTGACATGCTTGCTGCCACAGAAGGAGGCGCGTCGCTGATCGACGTGAGATGTGACACTTCGTGCCACGTGGCGACCGTGGTTAGCGCGCCAACGGCAGCGCATGGCGAAGGCCACATTGTCTTCACGATCACACCCTCTCCACCGACGCCCTCACCCTCACCGGCGAAGACTCCGATCGCGCCGGCTCACTCGATTTCCCCCGCGCCCTTTGTCGCCATCGCGGCGGCGGTTCTCGTCGCCCTGGCGGCTGTTCTGTTCGCCCTCGCGGCGCGGCGACGCCGGCGCTGACCGCAGACCGGTCTCTCCTACTGTCCGCTCGCGGCCTTCGAGCCTTCGGCTTCGGCTTCTCGGCGGTGCTGGTCGCGATCCACCTGGAGCGGGCCGGCCTCCCACCCCCGTTGATCGGAGCGACACTGGCCGTGGGTCTGGCCGCGGCCTCCCTCACGGGCCTCGCGGCGGCCGCCACGGCCGCGAGGTTTGGGCGGCGGCGGACGCTGGCGGCGATCGGCCTGTTGATGGCGCTCACCGGCCTCGACCTGGCCCTGGCCAGGCAGCCGGCGCTGCTCTTGATCTCCGGCTTGACCGGGATGCTAGGCGCCGCCAGCGTCGACTACGGCCCATTCGCCTCTGTCGAGCAGGCCGTCCTTACCGAAACGGTGTCGCCGAAAGCGCGAAACCGAGCTTTCGGGCGCTACTCGCTGACCGGTGGACTTTTCAACGCTGCCGGCGGCCTGTCGACCGCCATCTTCGCCGGCACGCGCGCGTTCTTCCTTCTCTATGCGGCGATTGGCGTGATCACCGCAGTGCTCCCGCTTTTCATGTCAAGCCATGTCGAGGGCGAGCCCGCGCAGCCCGCGTTCGGGTCCTTTCGTCCCCTGGCCGGGCTTGCCGCGCTGTTTGCGCTCGACTCGCTGGGTGGAGGCTTCGTGGCCAATGCCGTCATCGCCTACTGGCTGCACGCACGCTTTGGTGTGGGGCCTGGATTGCTGGGTCCGGTGTTCGCGGGCATCGCCATCCTGCAATCGCTTTCCTACGAGGTCTCCGGACGGCTGGCCGATCGCGCCGGGCTGATCAACACGATGGTGTTCACCCACCTCCCGAGCAACGTCCTGCTCTTGCTTGTCCCGTTCAGCCCGAACCTAGCGTTTGCGATCGGCCTGCTCCTGGCGCGCTTTGCGCTATCCCAGATGGACGTGCCTGCGCGTCAGGCCTACATCGTTTCGATCGTCCCGCCGGGCGAGCGAGCCGGCGCCGTCGCGATGACCGGCGCGGTGCGGGGAGTCGCGATGTCGTTCGGGCCCGCACTCGCGGGGATCGCCATCGGGGCGGCAGCGTTCGGGCTTCCGTTCCTCGCCGGAGGCGGGTTGAAGATCGTCTACGACGTCGCGCTGTTCGCAGCGTTCCGCAACAGCCCGGCGGACCACGAGAAGACGATCAGCTGATGGTCAGGCCTTCTTGCGCCACTGCGCCATGGCGAAACACGACGTGCGTTTGCCCTGGACCCGCTCCAACTTGCGTTCGAGCCACAGCAACGGCCGTGCATAGCGCGCCTTCCACGAAAGCGGGACTCGAAACACCATCGAGTTGAATACCAACAGGTAGGCGGGGCCTCCCGAGTACCGGGTGGTGACGAAGTCGAAGCGCGCCGCATTGCCATGCATGACGTCCTCGAGATCGATTGCCGCCTCGTTCTCCTCGAAAAGGCGGTCATGCCGGTACCAGAACCGCCGGGCCGCGTCGGCGAATGAGCCCGTGTGCGGCTCGAAGAAACAAAGCCATCCACCAGGCTTCAGGATGCGGTGGATCTCGGTCACCGCCTCGGGCACCCTCGGATGTACGTGGTGCAGCCCACCGGTAATGAACACCGCGTCGAACGATTCGTCCTCAAATCCGGTATTGAGGATCGAGCCCTGCACTCCGATGGCGCCGGGCAGCTTGGTGCGGAATTCCTCGATGACGTGGGGGGAGATGTCGAGACCCCACGTATGCGCGCCCTGGGAGAGGAGGTACTCGGCGGTCTGGCCACTACCGCACATGGCGTCCAGCACCTTTCGCCCGCGAAGTTCGACGCCCGCCAGAAGCGGTTCGTAGAGAAACCGCCGGCGGTAGAGGAGACTCCATTCGTCCGAATAGTGGGCGTCGTACGCCTCGACGATGCGGTCGTAATGCGCCCGCTGGCGGGCTTCGTTGCTCTCCGGAACCTCTTGTATCTCTGTCATTTTGGTGACCGTGGCCCGAGTCGGCACAGCGTAAACGTCCGCCGCTCTCACCTCAGTCGAGAACACGTAATGTCTCGCGCATGGGCGACCTGGCCGAGCTGGACGCGGCGGAGCTCGAACGAAGGGTGGAAGCGATTCGCGAGCGGATGCGGCCCCTGGACGCCGGGCTGGCGGCGATGCGTGGGGAACGCGACGTCCTGCTGACCGAGCTGCGGCGGCGCCGCCGCCTCGCCGAGCGCACGACGCGGGCGGACCTGAAAGCTCTGATGCGCGACGGGAAGTTTCCGACAATCGCCGAGCTTGTCGCGGGCTCCGAAGGCGGCTCGCTGGACGACTACGCCTTCAACCTCAAGACGGGCGGCCAGGTCCGGCTCGGGTTCCCGGGGGCCCGCTCGCAGGGTCTGACCTTCACCGACGGCGTGAGGACCGCGCAGGCCGGCGACCTGGCCGGCGCCGCCCGCCTCTACGCGGCCGGCTGGGAGCTGGGGAGTCCCGGAAAGCCCGGCGTTCGAGTTCATTTCCCGGGCACCAGGCAGGAGCGACTGGTTCCAGCCGATGAGGTGTATGCTCGCCCGGGCGAGCGAGCTCCGGGGTGAGGTCGTTGAACGTATACGTGATGCGACAGGAGCGCCCGTAACCTTGATTGCAGTCGAGCGAGAGCTACCGGCTTCACAAGTCGAACCACGCCCGAGCAGCCAAGGCCTGCCGGCGCCGCCCTGGCGCCGGAAGACGGTGTGGACGGCCAGGCTTTCAGCGGTGGTCCTTGTCGTGGCCATGGTCAGCTCGCTGGGCGGAGGGGGCCTGATCGACTTCGGCAGCGCCTTCGTGCTGCAGGCGAAAGCCCAGGCGCTCCACGACCGCTGGGACTTCATGCGACAGAACGGGATCCCCGACACCCACCTCGCCGAGCTGAACCGTCAATACGCCGCCACCCAGTCCAATGCGGTCATCGGCGCCGGGGGCGTCTTCTGGCTGCCCGGCGGCGCCGAGACGATCACCCGCTGGCAGAGCGAGACCGACGCGATCTGGAGCCGCGACCTCAGCGCGTTCCGGTCTGAGGCTCTGCAGGCCGAGCAGAACCTGCACTTCGCGCTGGCGCCCGAGTCCTATGTCCAGCGCAAGTCGAGGATCGACGTGTTCAGCCAGGCACACACCCCGCTTGACTTCAGCACCCTGCGCGACGAATGGAACATGGAGGCGAGGCTGGTCCCGATCGATCGCCGGATCGCGGGCAGCGCTGCCGGCGTGGTCAGGCAGGTCCAAAGGGCACAGCAGCTCGGCGTCCGCAGCGACCCCGCCGCCGCCGTGATCTCGCGCGTCGACACGTATTCAGAGCTCAACGCGCGGCAGCGGATGTCGCGGGCGGAGTTCCTGACGCGCGACCTGATCGCCATTCAAAAGAACCTGCAAGGCAGGCTCGACGCGGCGACGGTGACCCAGCAGAACATCCAGCACGCCTCCGATGAGATCTCGCTGGCGGCGCTGTACGGGATCGACCCGCTCAGCTACCAGAGCCGGATCGCCAACGACCGCATCCTCTACGCGAACGCGCTGACCGTTGCCGAGTTCAACTCGATCACCGCCGACCTCCAGCAGGTCTCCGCCGCCGCCGACAACTCCATCGAAGTGGTCAGGAGCCAGACGCACGTCATCTCGGGCGTCTCGATGATCTACCAGGATCACCCCCTGAGCTGCGAGGAGGCGGCCACCTCGATGGCGCTGACGCACCAGGGCATCTACCTGAGCCAGGACCAGATCCTGAGCGAGCTCGGCGCCGACCTCCGTTCCATGTACGTGGACGGGCAGGGACGCGTGCGCTGGGGGAACCCCTACGAGACGTTCGTGGGCAATGTGAATGGGAGCGAGAGCAATTACACCGGCTACGGCACCTTCTACCCGCCCCTGGTGAGGATCGCCAAGGCGCACGGCGCGAGCATCCTGGCGTACGGATCGATGGACGCCGGCACCATCTACGCGCGCGTCATCGCGGGGCATCCAGTGGTCGCCTTCGCCACCTGGGACTGGAGGTGGCACCCGCGCCACGATTACCTGAGCTTCGACGGCCAGTGGATCCCGTGGATCGGGCCGGTCCAAGCGTCACACGTGTACGTGGTGGTCGGCGTCAGCCCCACGGCGGTCCTGGTCAACGACCCGATCCGTGGTCAGTACTGGATCAGCAAGGGGGCGTTCGAGGCCGGCTATTCCGACTTCGAAGAAGCGATCGTCTTTGCTTAGGGCGCCCTGCGCGGGCCGCTAGGGCAGCGCTTACGTCGCGGAATTGCTGAACGGGGCCAGGACCACGAACACGCGGCCCATGTTGAGGTCGGGGTAGGCCTGGTCGAGGTCGTCGACTGCGTGCATCAGCTGGTCGTACGTGATGTGGTAGCCGTGGCCTCGAGTCAGCCCGGGGTCGTTGAGGATGTAGGTGTCCGACTGGTCGTAGCCCACGACCACGAGATAGTGCGAGACCGACCATCCCGCCTCCTCGTAGTGGTTGCGGTAGCCGGGGTAGTTTGGGTTGCCCAAACCGTGCGTGCGGACGCCGAATATCAGCGGCCGGCCCAGCGCCAGCTGCTGCTTCATGTTCAGCCGGTCCGAGGGCAGGACCTTGTAGGCCCAGCCCATGTACTTCTGCGCCACCTGGCCGACCTGGAGCGGCGTGAGGTCCAGCGCCGGCTTCCACGCCGTGACCTGGTTGATCGCCGCGTCCGCGGTCGCCGGGTCGATCAGGCTGCCGGAGTGGTCGCCGTGGAGATAGCGGTCCACCATGACCAGGCTCGCCTCCTCACACGTGTGCTGCCTCGCCGCCCAGTTGCCCAGCGGGGCTTGCGGCGTGAACGGGACGGGCAGGATCACGGCGCTGGGCAGGTTCACCGGAGGCTGGTCGCTCGGCGCGGCGGTGTTCAGGTCGATCGGGACCAGGTCCGGCGTGACGTACGTCACCTGCGGGCCTGCGCCGAAGAACGCGAAATAGACGCCGGCCGCGATGCCGACCGCCGCCACCAGGCCAAGTCCGAGGAGCCACTTCAGAGCGCCGAGCATCGAAAGCTAGAACTAAACCGCCCTCATAAGGTTTCGCAAGACGCGGGCAAGAGTATAGGACGCCGCTTTCCCGCAGCCGAACCTCGACCGGGTCAGGGTCCTCGGGGGCCAGGGGTGAGACCCGGCTCGATTTAGACTTCCGCCGTGACGGACACGGCTGAAGGCGCCGCCGCCCAGCTCGGTACGCGTGCGGTCAGCAACGCGGTCTTTATCCTCGGCGCGCGCGCGGTCTCGCGCGTCATCTCGCTTGTCGTCGTCATCACTCTTGCGAACGCGCTCGGCGACACCAGGTACGGCCAGTACACGACGCTGATCGCTTACTCGGCGCTGGTGTCGGTCGCGGCGGACCTTGGATTCAGCCCCCTGTACACGCGCGAAGCGGCGCGCAACCGCAAGGAGCTGGGCGATTACCTCGGGACCTTGCTCATCTTCAAGCTCGCTCTGTCTGCGGCATCGGTGGTGATCTTCGCCATCGCGCTCGGCTTCGGCGCAGGTCTCAGCTCGCTCATCATTCCCGGCGCCGCGCTCCTCGTCGTGACCGCGTACGCCAGCCAGCTGCGTAACACGTTTTACGCCGTCGGTCGCGCCGAGTTCGATGCCATCGCGATCCTCGCCGAGATCGTCATCCAGGCGGGGCTCATCCTGTTCGGCGCCCGCCGCCACTCGGGCGTGAGCTACTTCGTCTGGGCCTACACCGCCTCGTACCTCTTCACCGTCGTCTACTCGCTGGTCGTGATCCGCGTCTTCCGGCTCGGCCAGGTGCGGATCGGCCTCGACATGAACCTGGTGCGGAGGTGGCTGCCGCTTGCGCTGCCCTTTGCGTACACGTCCTTTCTCACCAATCTCTACTTCCGCGCGGATGTGCCGATCCTGCAGCACTTCCGGTCGTTTGCGGAGGTCGGCTGGTACACCTTCGCGTACAAACCGTTCGAGTCTCTACAGTTCGTACCCCTTGCGATCCAGGTCGTCGTCTATCCGCTGCTTGGGGTCTACTTCGTCACCAACGCGACGCAACTGAAAGTCGCGTACGCAAGGTTTTTCAAAGTTCTCGTTCTGCTCGGCTGGCCGCTGACCGTCGGAACGTTCGTGCTCGTGCATCCGATCGGTCGGCTGTTCCGGCTGTTTCCTCAATCCGAGCCGTCGCTTCGCATCCTCGCCTTCGCGATCGTGTTTTTGTTCGCCAACTCGGCCTTCCTGGCGATGTTGAACGCGATGAACCGGCAGCACCTGAATGCCTGGGCGACGGGCCTTGCAGCAGGGATCAACATCGCGCTCAACCTGGTGCTCATCCCGCACTACGGCTACCTTGCCGCCAGCACAACGACCGTGATCACCGAGGCGGCGCTCTGCACCTTCGGCTGGTGGTTCGTGCAGCGAGGGAGGCCCGACCTGCGGCTGCAGGTCCCGGCGGTTGCCTGGCGCATCCTGCTGGCCGGCCTCGTGATGGGCGCCGTGCTCTATCCACTGGCCAGGTTCTCGATCTTTCTCAGCGCGCCGGCCGGCCTGGCCGTCTACCTGGTGGCGCTCTACCTGCTGCGCGCGATCGACCCGGAGGAGTGGGAGCTGGCTCGATCCGGGCTGCTGGCCCGAATTCGCCCTCGCACGGCCGCGTAACCCTATCCCGGCGACCAGCGTTCCAAAGGGCGGGAAAGCGTAGAATCCTGCGCGCCCCCAAGCATGGCTCGAAACGTTCCTGAGCGGATAAAGACGAAGGGGGGACACAGTCCTCGGGCGCGGATACACGCCGCGTGGTCCCCCATCGGCCAGAAGATGCGGCGCACCACGATGCTGCGCGGACTGGCCGCGGTCGTCGCCGTGATGCTGGTGATCGGCCTCGCCGCCGACGCCTACGCTCAGTCGTTCTTCGACAGCCTGCCTTCGATCCAGGGCCTGGACAGCGCCGCGTACGCCGGCGACACGCTGATCACGGACAGCACCGGCAAGGTCGTGCTGGCCGACGTCGGAAACCAGGGCGACCACCGGCTGGCGGTCAAGCTCAAGGACGTCGCGCCGATCGAGATCCAGGCGACCGTAGCCATCGAGGACCGCGGTTTCTACACCAACCCGGGCTTTGACCTCGCGGGCATCATCCGCGCCGCGTTCGACAACATCCGCGCGGGCCACATCGTCGGCGGCGGCAGCACGATCACGCAGCAGCTCGCCAAGCAGCAGTTCCTCACGCCTGACCAGACCGTCAACCGCAAGATCAAGGAGCTCGCTCTCGCCTACGAGCTGAGCCAGACCTACTCCAAAGACCAGATCATGGAGCTCTATCTCAACAAGAGCTTTTACGGCTCGCAGTCATATGGAATCGAGGCGGCTGCGGAGAGCTACTTCCGGATCCCCGCGTCGAAGCTCGACCTCGCCCAGGCCGCGATGCTCGCCGGCCTGCCCCAGGCGCCGACCGAATGGAACCCCGTGCTCCACCCCGACTCGGCCAAGCTGCGCCAGACCGAGGTCCTCCAGGCGATGGTCCGCTCGAACTTCATCTCGCAGGACGACCTGGACAAGGCCGTGGCGGAGAAGCTCACCTATTACGCGCCGACCAACTCCTATAAGGCGCCCCACTTCGTCGACTACGTGCTCGCCGAGCTGCGGCAGCTCGGTTTCCAGCCCGGCGTCCAGCAGCTGAACGTGAAGACCACGCTCGACTGGGACAAGCAGCAGATCGGCGTGGATGTCGTGAACTCCAACCTCGCGAGGAATCTCTATCGCGATCGCAACGGCCAGCTCTCGTCGGGTCTCGTCGCGGTTCAGCCAACCACAGGCGACATCCTGGTCATGGTCGGGTCGCCGAATTACAACGCCGACGCGGGCCAGATCAACTACACGACGATCCCGCGCAACATGGGCTCGTCGATGAAGCCGTACACCTACGGAGCGGTGATCAACGCACGAGCCGCGACGGTCGACACGCCGGTCTATGACGGGCCGAGCCCTCTCGTCTACAAGGACGCCTACAGCACGACCAAGATCTACAACTACGACGGCAAGACGCACGGCGTGCTGCCGCTGAAGAAGGCGATGGGCAACTCGCTCAACATCGCGGCCGTGAAGGTCGAGCTCTCGATCGGGGTTCCGGCGGTACTTTCGTGGATGCGCAACCTCAGTGTGCGGCCGCGTTATGTGATCGAGAACGCCGACGGCACCACGAGCTACGACCCCAATGCGCCGGCAGACGAGTACGGTCCTTCGGTGACCCTGGGCGGCTATCCGATCACGCTGCTCGAGCACGTGAACGGCATCGCCACATACGCCGACATGGGCGTCTACCACACGCCCCAGGCCGTGCTGACCGTGACCGACTCGCATGGCCAGGTCCTCTATCAGGACCACCCTGACCAGCGCGCGCGTCTGGCGATCGACCCTGGTGTCGCTTTCATCATGGCCCAGATCATGGCCGACGACCAGAACCGGTGCATGATCTTCGGCTGCAACAGCGCGCTGCATTGGAGCGACCGCACCGTGGCGGCCAAGACCGGCACCACCGACAACTTCAAGGACGCGGTCACCATCGCCTTCACGCCGGACCTCGCGACCGGCCTGTGGGTCGGCGACATCAAGGGCAACCGCTACACGATGATCAACGGTTCGGACGGCATTTTCGTCGCCTCGCCGGGCGTCCACGAGTTTGTTTCCCGGGCGCTCGCCGGCGTGGACGGGAGCCGTTGGTACACGCCGCCACCGGACGTGCTGTCGGGCCCGGGCAACAGCTGGTACCTCGCGGACACAACGCAAATCGACAAGCTGCCCGGCGACAACCCGCCGAGCCCGACGCCGAGCTTCTCCCCGCCCGTGGTGCCGCCCGACCCCGGGGGCCCGGTGCTGGCGACCCCCAGCCCTTCACCATGCCCGACGCCCAAGCTTCCGCCCTGCCACTGATCTAGATCGGGGCGTCCGTAGAATTCGGGCTCGTGCCCGAGCCTCTATCCGTCGCGACCGAACGCCTGCCCAAAAGCCAGGTCGGTATGACGATCGAGGTCCCGGCTGAGGTCGTCGACGCGACTTACGAGCGTGTCCTGAACCGTCTCGCCTCGCGCGCCCGCATCGAAGGCTTCCGTCCCGGGCGCGCGCCTCGCGCCCTCGTCGAGTCCCGCATCGGCCCGGCGGCGCTCCGCGAAGAGGTCGTCGAGACCATGGTGCCCGAGGTGGTGCGACAGGCGCTGGACGAAAAATCCATCGACCCCATCGACAACCCGGACATCGAGGTGCTCGAGCTGGAACGTGGCCGGCCGGCCCGGCTGAAAGCTACGGTCAGTGTGATGCCCGAGGTGACACTGGCCGACCCGACCACGCTGAAGGTCGAGCCCGCGGACCACTCGCATGAAGTCACGGACGAGACGGTCGAACGTCGCCTTGACGACCTCCGCGAGCCGATGGCCGAGATCACGCCGGTGGAGCGCGAGGTTCGCATGGGTGACATCGCGGTCATCGACATCGGGGTCGAGGTGGACGGCAAGGTCGTCGAGTCGGAGTCGCGGAAGTCAACGGAGGCAGAGGTGAAGGAGGGCGTCCTGCTGCCCGAGCTGCTCGCGGTGCTGCCTGGCACCTTCGTCGACGAAATGCGCGAGGCCAACGTGACCTTTCCCGCCAGCTACAGCAACCCTGAGCTGGCCGGAAAACACGCGAAGATCCGCGCCACCGTGCGGGGCGTCAAGGAAAAAGTCCTTCCCGCCCTCGACGATGCCCTCGTGAAGAGCCTCACCACCGGCAAGCACGAAACGGTCGAGGCATACCGAAGCGCGCTGCGCAAGGAGCTGGAGGAGTCCGCGACGGCCGTAACCAAGATGGAGCACGAGCAGGCGGTGGTCAAGGCGCTTGTCGACGCGTCCACCGTCGACGTACCCAAGGCGCTGGTCGACCGCGAGCTCACGAGCCAGCTCGAAGCGCTCGAGCGGAGCCTGAACCGCCAGGGCATGAAGCTTGACCGCTACCTGCAGTACCTCGGCAAGTCGATCGATCGGTGGATGGCCGATGAGCGACCCGACGCCGAGGCTCGGCTCAAGGTCGACCTTGTGCTTGCCGAGTTCGCCAGGCGCGAAGGCCTCGAACCGTCCGACGAGGACGTACTGAAATATCTCCAGGAGCAGTCAGAGCAGGATGAGGAGCTCAAGGGCCAGCTTGCCGAGCTGAAGCAGAGCGCGGCTGTTCGCCGCTATTTCGCCTCCCGACTGCGCCGGCGCAGGGTGCTGGAGCGCCTTCTAGAGGTCGCTAGTTGACGGCATCCGGGGAGGCCGTGTCTAGAATGACGTTGTGCGCGACATGACCGGATATCAACGCCCATCCAGCTACCTCGTTCCGATGGTGGTCGAGAACACCGGTCGGGGCGAGCGCGCTTTTGACATCTACTCGCGGCTGCTCAAGGAGCGCATCGTCTTCATCGGCACTCCGATCGACGACCAGGTGGCGAACCTGGTGGTCGCGCAGCTTCTTTTCCTGCAGTCAGAGGACCCCGAGAAGGAGATCGCCCTCTACATCAACAGCCCGGGCGGACAGGTGACGGCGGGGCTGGCGATCTACGACACCATGCAGTACATCCGGCCGCCTGTGTCGACGATCTGCATCGGCATGGCCTATTCGATGGCTGCGGTGCTGCTCGCCGGCGGAGCGCATGGCCAGCGTTACGCGCTGCCGCACGCCAACATCCTGATTCACCAGCCATGGGGCGGGATGCAGGGCCAGGCGACTGACATCCAGATCCACGCCAAGGAAATCCTGCGCACGCGCGAACAGCTGAACCAGATCCTCGCAAAGCACACCGGCCAGAAGATCGAGAAGGTGACGCAGGACACGGAGCGCGATTACTTCCTCACCGCCGAGGCGGCGAAGGAGTACGGGCTGATCGACGACATCATCCTCACTCCAACCAAGGCCGGCGAGAAGGAGAAGGCCAAGGCGGAGAAAGAAGAGAAGGAAAAGGAGAAGGTCGCCGCAGGATGATCTTCCGACGCAGAACAAAGCGCGACGAGGTCACCAGGCACCGTGCGAAGTGCTCGTTCTGCGGCAAGGCTCAGGGGGAACGGGGGGTTCGGCTGGTCGCGGGCCCTGGAGTGTTCATCTGCAGTGAGTGCATAAGCCTTGCCAATGAGATTCTCTGGGGCCATAATCCCCCGGCGCCGGCATCCCCGTAAGGACGCGAACAAAAACCAATGAACGAACGAGAAGACCGCCGCCGCTACACCCGATGCAGCTTCTGCGGCAAAGGCCAGGACCAGGTGCGCAAGCTGGTTGCCGGCCCCGGCGTCTTCATCTGTGACCAGTGCATCGACCTCTGCCAGGAGGTCCTCGAGGACGACAACCGATCAGCCGGCACGAAGAAGCAGAAGACCGGCTTCATCCCCAACCCCAAGACCATCTGCGCCGCGCTGGACCAGTACGTCATCGGGCAGGAGCGCGCGAAGAAAGTCCTCTCGGTCCAGGTCTACAACCACTACAAGCGCATCGGCGCTTCGAAGTCCGTCGGCGACGTGGAGCTGACCAAGTCGAACGTGCTGCTCGTCGGGCCGACCGGTTGCGGCAAGACCTATCTCGCGCAGACGCTGGCCAAGATCCTCGACGTCCCGTTTGCAATCGCTGACGCCACCAGCCTCACCGAAGCCGGGTATGTCGGCGAGGACGTGGAGAACATCCTGCTCCGGCTGATCCAGGCGGCGGACTTCGACATCAGCCGGGCCGAGCGCGGAATCATCTACATCGACGAGATCGACAAGATCGCGCGCAAGTCGGACAACCCGTCCATCACGCGCGACGTCAGCGGTGAAGGCGTGCAGCAGGCTCTCCTGAAAATCCTCGAGGGCACTGTCGCCAACGTCCCGCCACAGGGCGGGCGCAAGCATCCGCACCAGGACTTCATCCAGATCAACACCACCAACATCCTCTTCATCTGCGGCGGCGCGTTCGACGGGTTGGAGAAAGTCGTCGATCAGCGGATCGGCAAGCGCGCCATTGGTTTTGGGGCGCCGCACACCAGGGTCGAGCGGAAGGCCCTGTCCGAGACGCTGAAGCACCTGCAGCCTCAGGACCTTCTGAAGTATGGCTTCATCCCGGAGTTCATCGGCCGCCTGCCGATCATCGTGACTCTGCACCACCTCGACCAGAACGACATCGTGCGCATCCTCACCGAGCCCAAGAACGCGCTCGTGAAGCAGTACCAGAAGTTCTTCTCGCTCGACAACGTGGAGCTCGTCTTCCAGAAAGGCTCACTCGACGCGATCGCGGAGCTCGCGCTACTGCGCGGCACCGGCGCCCGGGCGCTGAAGTCGATCATCGAAGAGGCGCTGCTGAACTCGATGTTCGAGATCCCATCCCGGCCCGAGATCAAGCGCTGCATCATCTCGGAGCGCTCGATCCGCGACGCCCTCGAACCGGAGTTCGAGTTCGCGGAAGAGACCGAAGGCCCCGTGCGGGCGGTCGGAGAGTCGGCCTGACGAATACTTCACGAGTTTTCGCGGTGACGGCAGCCGTCATCGCGGGCCTCGTTGTGAGTGGCGCCACGGTCAGCGCAGCGGGGGACCCGTACACTCCTGGGACGACGGGATACGACGTTTCGTATCCCCAGTGCAGCTCGAACCCTCCGACCGGTACGTTTGGGATCGTCGGCGTCAACGGCGGTCGTCCCTTCACCTTCAACGGCTGCTTGACCGCCGAATACTCGGCGGCGCCCTCATCTTCGCTCTATATCAACACGGCCTATTCCGGCGCCTATCGCAAGAACATCACCGCGGGGTGCTCGTCAGCCCCCGCCACCATCACGGGAAGCGCCAACCGCCAGGCGTGGGCGATCGGGTGCAGCGAAGCAGATACGTCGCTCCTCCAAACGTCCGGCCTGAGCACTCCTTTGATGTGGTGGCTTGACGTGGAGACCGGCAACAGCTGGTCGTCCAGCAACCAGGCACTGAACCAGTTCGCCATCCAGGGAGCAGTGGACCGCCTGGCACAGACCAATTTGCCGGTGGGCGTCTACTCGACGGCGTCGATGTGGGCGACGATCACCGGTGCCGGCTTCACGCCGAACACCGTCCTGGGCGACTGGGTGGCGGGTGCGTCGTGTACGACTGCCAAACCGTTCATGCCCGGCACCACGGTCTGGCTCACCCAGAGCACGAGCGGCGGCGTCGACTCCGACCAGGCCTGCTGATCGCGGCGTAACCTCGAACCTGTGCTTGAGCTCCGAGGCAAGACAGTTCTTCTCACCGGTGCTTCCACAGGCCTCGGCCCTCACATCGCCCGCCGCCTGCGCCAGGCCGGCGCGAAGTTTGTGCTTTCGGCGCGCAACGAGGCTGCACTGAAGAAACTGGCGGACGAGCTCGGCGATTCGCGCATCATCGCGGCGGACCTCTCGCTCGCCGGAGAGCCCGAGCGGTTGGCGCAAGAAGCCGGCCAGGTGGATGTGCTCGTCTCCAACGCCGGCATACCCGCCACCGGGCGACTCATGACCTTCAAGATCGAGGAGATCGACCGCGCGATTGCGGTCAATCTTCGGGCGGGCATCGTCCTTGCCGCAAAGCTTCTGCCTGCGATGCTCGAACGTAAGTCCGGGCACATGGTGTTCATGTCGTCCATTGCTGGGAAGCTCCCGTCAGGCGGCGAATCGATGTACAACGCGACCAAGTTCGGCATACGCGGGTTTGGGCTCGCGCTCTGCGAAGAGCTCTGGGGCACTGGAGTGGGCGTGTCTGTGATCGGTCCGACGTTCGTGCGCGAGGCCGGAATGTGGGCGGTAACCAGATTGAAGCCGAACCCAATCGCTGGCGAAGTCTCACCGGCCCAAGTCGCCGACGCCGTGTGGACGGCGATCACCAGGAACAGGCGAGAGATCGACGTCGTGCCGATTCAGCTCCGGACGGTGCTCAAGCTCCAGGCTTTGACGCCGGGAGTGTTTGCGACCACAGCGCGATGGATGGGTGCGACACGCCCGAACGAAGACCTGGACGAACGCCAGCGCGACAAACGCTAGAATTGCAGGCCACCATGAGCCGAGTCGACCGCCAGGGGCCCCCGCGAAATCACGGCGAAGCCTCGGATTTCGTGGGGACTGTATCCGTACCCTGGCCGGCTCCGTCGCGCTAACCGCGACCATCCGCCGGCGCATCTGAGCCAACTGAAGCGATGAAACACGCCCAAATGCCACAAGAGACGCGGCCGAGGATCCTCGACGGATCTTCGGCGTCCATGCGGCCCATCTGCGTTGTTGCGGCCTGCGCTGCTCGCTCACGCATCAACGGATGCGCTCGCTCCGCTGCTCGGCCGCGCCTAGCATCTGGGCCACCTGTCCACCGAATCTCTCGCCGAGGCTCTCGCCCGTGTCTCTAAGCGAGATGCCGAAAGCGTTCGATCCACAGGCCATCGAGGCCGGCTGGTACGCGCGCTGGGAGGCGGACGGCCTTTTCACGGCCGATGCGGCGAGTGACAGGCCCAAGTTCGCCATGTGCTTCCCACCGCCCAACATCACGGGCGAGCTGCACATGGGCCACGCGCTGCAGACGGCCGTTTACGACCTGATCGCCCGATACAAGCGCATGACCGGGCACGAGGTCCTGTTCCTACCCGGCTACGACCACGCCGGGATCGCGACCCAGAACGTGGTCGAGAAGCAGCTCACGCACGAGGGCACGACCAAAGAGGAGCTCGGCCGGGAGCGGTTCGATGCGCGCGTCGACGCGTGGTACGAGGAGGTCGGCGCCACGATCATCAACCAGCTCCGGCTGCTGGGTGCCTCGATGGACTGGACACGACTGCGCTTCACGATGGACAGTCGTTACTACCGTTCGGTGATGACAGCATTTGTCGCGTTCTACGAGCGGGGCTGGATCTATCGTGCGCCGCGGATCGTCAACTGGTGTCCGCACGACCGCTCGGCGATCTCCGACCTCGAGGTCGAGTGGCAGGAGCACCACGACACGCTGTACTTCATTCGATATCCGATTGAGGGCGGTGGTGATGTGACCATCGCGACCGTGCGCCCCGAGACGATGCTCGCCGACACCGGCGTGGCCGTGAACCCGGCCGACTCGCGCTACCGCACCCTGGTCGGCAAGACGGCGGTCCTTCCGCTCGTCGGCCGCCGGCTCCCGATCGTTGCCGACGATGCGGTGGAGAAGGATTTCGGCACCGGCGCACTGAAGGTGACGCCCGGCCACGACCCGATGGACTACGAGATCGGGCAGAGGCATGGGCTGGAGATCGTGAACGGCATGCATGAGGACGCCAGCATGAACGTGCCCGGTCTGCCTTACGACGGGCTGCCCGCTCTCGAGGCGCGGCGCCGCGTCGTGGAGGACCTGAAGGCGCAGGGCCTGGTCGTCAGGGAGGAGCCGTACACCCACGAGGTCGGGCACTGCGACCGCTGCCATTCGGTGATCGAGCCGCTGGTCAGCGAGCAGTGGTGGCTGCGCATGGACGAGCTGCGGGACAACGCGGTCGCCGCGTCAGAGGCCGGCAGGGTGCGGTGGCACCCTGAGCGTTACGAGCGGACGTACATCGACTGGCTGCGAGGTCTTCGCGACTGGAACATCGGGCGGCAGCTCTGGCTCGGCCATCGCGTTCCCGTGTACCGGTGCGAGAACGGTCACCAGCTCGTTTCCGTGGACCGGCCGGACGCGTGTGCGGAATGCGGCAGCTCGCAGCTCGAGCAGGACGCTGATGTCCTGGATACCTGGTTCTCGTCTGCGCTGTGGCCGTACGCGACCCTGGGTTGGCCGGAGGAGACCGAAGACCTGGAAGCGTTTTATCCGACCGACATCAACTGCACGGCGCGGGAGATCATCAAGCTCTGGGTAAGTCGCATGATCATGACCGGCCTCGAGTTCATGGGCGATCCGCCGTTCGCGGACGTCGTCATCCACTGCGTCGTCCAGGCCGCGGACGGACGTCGCATGTCCAAGTCGCTCGGCACGGGTGTCGATCCGCGCGAGCTGCTGTCCAGGTACGGAGCGGACGCGCTGCGCGCGTGGGCCACCTCCGTCGCGATGTCGAGCCAGGACGTGCGTTTCGACGAGAGCCGGGTGGAAGGCTATCGCCGGTTCGCCAACAAACTGTGGAACGCGACTCGTCTCGTGCTCAGCTCGCCGGGAATGCCGCCGGCCAGGCCACCGGGTTTCCTCGAAGCGCACGAGCACCTCGAAGACAGGTGGATCCTTTCGCGGCTTTGCTACACATCAACTGCCATCACGGCGGGAATCGAGAGCTTCTCGTTTCAGGATTCGATCAACGCCGCCTATGCGTTCGCGTGGAATGAGTTCTGCGACTGGTACCTCGAAGCCGCCAAGGAGCGACTGCGGGGGGGTGATGCGGTGGCGCAGGACGTGGCGTATTTCTGTCTGGACAACCTCTTTCGGCTTCTCCATCCGTTCATGCCGTTTGTCACGGAGGAGCTGTGGTCACGATTGCCCGGCGACCGTGACTACGCGATGCGCGCCGAATGGCCCGACCTGCAAGGTCGCTTCATCGACCCTGGCGCCGAGGAGGAATTCCAGCAGGTCATGGCGATCGTCGAGGAGGTGCGCAGGCACCGTCAGGCGGCCGGCGCCCCGCCGCGAGGCGGGCGGATGCACCTCGAAGGCTCGATCAACCACACTGTCGCCGCGCTGGCCGTGCGCCTCGCTCAGGTGGAGCAGGCGCAGGACTTTGAAGGCGGCACTCCACTGGCTGTCGTCGCGGGGCGGGTGGGCTTCCCGGCGACCGGCAAAGACGCCCGCCGCGACAAGGAGCAGAAGCGCCTCGAGCAGGACCTGGCCAAGATCGAGGCCAAGCTTGCCAATCCCGAATTCCGCGAGAAGGCCCCGCCCGAGGTCGTCGCCAGTCTGGAGGACCGTGCCGCGGCCACCCGAGAAGCCCTGGACAGACTGAAACCGGCGTGAGTCGATTGTCGATTTTGGCCAGGTCCGTGCGTCGTGGGGGATAGAGGCCGAACAAGGCCGTATCCAATCTGACTCCAGGGAGGTCAATCGATGCCAAGTCACGTGGTTCACTACGAAGTCACCGGAAAAAACGGCAAGGCGCTTCAGCGCTTCTATACAGATGTGTTCGGGTGGAAGATCGACACGAACAACCCGGGCGGTTATGGCATGGTCCGCGAGGCCGAGGGGCTCACCGGAGGAATCGGCGATGCCCCGCAGGGCATGCCTGGCGGGGTGACGTTTTACGTCCACACCGACGACGCGAAGGCAACGCTCGCCAAGGTCGAGAGGCTGGGGGGCAAGGTCTTGATGCCGCTCACCGAGGTCGCTCCTGAAACCACGATCGCGTTGTTCGCCGACCCCGAAGGACACGTCATCGGGCTGATGTAGGCAGTCGGCCGGGACCGGCGCCGGTTCGTTCGCGCCGTCTCAAAACATCCTTCGGACCCGGCGTCGCTAGGCTAACCGCGAATGCCGTCAGCCGCCGTACTCGTGCCGGTAGTCCTGCCCCTGCTGGCCGCAGCCGTGATAGCTGCCTTCGGCATCGCCGGCATGCACCTCGGCCGGATTGCTGCCGCGGCGGGAGCCTGGGGCTCCGCGATCGGGCTGCTCGCGGTGTGGCTCCCGGTGCGCTCCTCGCTCGAGCTGCTGCTCGGCCCGCTCGGCTACGGCTCTTCGCTCGACCTGCGCGTCGACGGGGTCAGCCTCGCGTTCGGCCTGATGATCGTCCTGCCGGCGGCGGTCCTGCTGACGCTTCAACCTCGGGCCTGGTCCGAGGCATCGATCTCGCTGCTCGGTGTGGGCGCGGCGATGGCCGCCGTAGAGGCGGGCGGAGTCGTGTTGACCGCGATCGCGGGCGGAACCGCCGCCACGGTTGCGGTCGTGCTCCTGGAGACCGAGGACCCGGGCGCGCCGCGGCCCAGCTGGGCCCTGCTTCTGGCGGGCTGGCTCGCGCTCAGTCTGGTGGGGGTCATCCTCCAGGTGGGCGGCGGGACCGCTGTCTACTCGGCGGTGCCGGTTGCGACCGTGACGGCGCCGGTGTTCGCCCTGCTCGCGGTATCGGCCCTGCTCGCGTCCTGTCTTTTCCCCTGGCGGACGTGGCCGGCCCAGCTGTGGGGCCGTCCCACTCTGCGCGCAGCGGGAATCACCGTGGCTACGCTCTACCCGCTTGGCTTCTATCTGCTCGTCCGCGCCTATGAGCTCGGCGACGGGCGCTACCCCTCGCAGTTCTTCAACGTGCTTCTCGCCGTAATCGGGCTTGGTGCGGCATTTGCTGCGGCAGGACGCGCGCAAGGGGCGCGGACGCGTCGCGAATTCTTTGGCGAGGTCATTCCCGGCTTCGGCGGGTTCGCCCTCGCCGCGATCGCGCTCGGCACCCCGCTCGGACTGGTCGCCGGTCTGATCCTGCTCGCCACCGCGTCGGCCTTCGTGGCCTGCCTCGCGCTGCTGCCCGATCGCGCCGGCATCGCGTCTTTGGTGGCGGTCGCGGCAGCTGTCGGGCTGCCCCCGGGGATCGCGTTCGGGGGGCGCGTGCTGGGGATTGAGGCCACGTTCGAGGCCGGCGATTTCCTCGGCCTGATCGGCCTGGCGGGCGCCGCGGCGTGGGTGACCTGGATGGTCGCCGGGGCACGAGCGATGGGCCTTCCGGGAGGCCGGGGCCATCCCGCGGCGGAAACGTTTCCACGCATCGCGATGCTTATCGCAGCCGCGACCCTGCTCGCGGGTCCGGCGATTGCCGCATTTGGGCTGGGCTTCGCGAACCCGGTCGCCGTTGACGTAATGCGCTCGTCCGCCGGCTCGCTCGGTGGTGGCCTGACTTCGGTGGTCACCATCTCGAGCGTTCTGCCGGCGGTCGTGCTGTTTGCGCCTTTGCTGGCGATTGCGGTGGTGGCGTATGCGGTGGCGGGCATCTCAGCCATACGGACACAGGCCAGGCCGCCGCTGTTCAGGATCCCAACCCTGCATGCGCTGGAGCAGGCCCGCGCCGCGATTCGCTCCGCTACCGTGCCCGAGCAGTACCGGTCGATCCTGAGCGTCAATGCGCTGGAGGCCGCCGCCGCGGGTGGCGGCACAGTGCTCTGGCTCGTCGTCCTGGTTGTGCTCGCTTTTGCAGTGACGCGCTAGTGACGGGCTAGTGGTCGAAGCGGCCGCGGCGTTTGTCGCCTGGTTTGGCGCGTCGCTGGTCGTCCTGTCGGACGGCAGGCGCGGGCTGGCCCTGGGCATCGCGCTCGCCGCGGTGGGCGTCGCGACGCTCACGTGGGGAAGCGGTGGCCCGCTCGCCGGGGCGGCCCTGGTGTTGGGTGGGCTCGTCGCGGCTGCCGGGCGGTTTCGGTCAGGCCGGCCAGGGTGGATGATCATGCCGGCAGGGTCCACCCCGAGGCTTGTCCTCTGCATCGCGGCCGGGCTGCTCGCCTTGTGGATCGCCGCTGGATTGACGACAGGACAGGGCGGACCGCTGAGGTTTGCCGCGCTGGTCGTCACAGGCCTGGCCGGCGCGCGCGTCCTCGGCGCCAGCGAGGCGCCCGTCCTCTTCACCGCCACCGGGTTGCTGGCTTTTGCCGTGGCGCTGGCCGCCGCGCTTGGCGACACCTCTTCGCCTGCGCCATTCCTGGCGGCGGGGATCATCGCCGGCGGCGCCGGATCGTTGCCGGCGAGGACCGCTCGTGCAGCCTGAAGCCATCGTGCTGCTGGCCCTGGCCGCGGCCGCGCTCGCGTTCGCGGTGGCCTTCTCGCCGCCTGCCCCGGCGCGGCGTGGGCTGCTGCTCAAAGGCAGCGCCGGGCTCGTGGGCACGGCCGCGATCGCCGCTGTGCCGACCTTTGATCTTGCCGTGCTCGGCCTGCTCGCGCTCGGCGTCCTGCATTCGACCGTGGGCGGCAGGCGTCCGCTTGCGGTTCGCCTTCGCGGACCCGTGATCGCGGTCGCGCTGCTCGGCCTGGCCGCCGTCTTCGCCCGGGTGCAAGGCCCCGACGCGATGGGGCGGTTTGCGGCGCTGGGGCTCGTCGCGGGCCTCGCCGCGGGACTCGGAGTCCTTCCTTACCTGCACCCGCTCGACGCCGAGGAGCCGGTGATCGCCTCACCCGTGGTGTGGCTGGCATTCGTGGGCCCGGTGCTGGCTGCGGTGGTCGTCCAGCGGGCGCAGGCTCTGCTTTCGGTCGACGCGGCCGGAGCATTCGGCGCCCTGCTCATCGGGCTCGGCCTGATCAACATGGCGTGGGGGGGCGCTGCCGCCTGGCTCACGGATAGCCAGGCCGCCGCCTGGCGCTACTCGTTCGTCGCCGACTGGGGTCTCGTGCTGTGCGGTCTCGGCTTGATCGTTGCCGACGGGCAGAGGGCCGCGATGCTGGTGCTCTTCAGCATCGTGCTGGGTCGCCTTCCTCTCTACCTGGTGTCGCTCCAGGCGGCGCGCGAGAGGGCGACCGCCCACCGGCCGATCAACCTGGTGGTAGCGGCAGCGTTGGCTGGATCGGCGCCATTCGCGGGTTTTGTGGCTCGCATCCTTCTGCTTCGCGCCGCGACTCAGCTCGTCTGGCCGCTCGCGATCGTGCTTGCGGCGGGCATGCTGCTGTGGCTGCCTGGCTCGTTGAGGCTTGGTCGAAGCCTGGGCGTGCCCAAGGGCCGGCAGGCGATCGGCGTTGCGCTGGTGCTCGCCGCCAACGTGGCCGTTGGGCTGTATCCGCTGCCACTCTTCCTGGCGGCCCGACTGTGATCCAGGTCCTCGTCGCGATCGCGACGCACGCCGTCGCGCTGCTGCTCTATCCCGGACTGCTCACGATGGTCGCGTTTGGAGTCCTGGCCGAGCTGGCGTGGCTTCGTGTAAGCGGTCGGGTCTGGGAGTTGCCCAGCCTGCCGCGGCGCCGGCCGACCCCCGTGATCGCCACAGTGGCCGTGTGTTCCGTCCTGGCCGCGGTCCAGGTGGCTGCGCCGCTCAACCCCGTGCCTGGTGACGAACGCAGCATCGTGCTGGCCGCAGCCGGGCTGGCCTTCACCGTGTGGGCAGAGCTCGCGTTGACAGTGGAGTTCGCCGCACAACCAGGACTGCTCCTCCTCATCCAGGCCTGCTGGCTGCTCGCGGTACTGGGGCCCGCGGTGCAGCCGGAGAGCCTGCGTCCGCAGGTGCTCGGCAACGTGTTGGTGCCGGGTCTGCTGCCCGTGAAGTTCGCATGCGCGTTTCTCTATCTCCTGTGTCTGCCGCCGCTGCTGCGTCTGTGGCCGCTGGCGCCCGCAGGTGAAAGGCGTGGGAAGCGAAGGCTCGACGTGGCGAGGATCCTGACCTGGCTTTGCTACTGCGGACTGTTCACTACGCTGTTCATCACTCCATCATCGGATGATGTGTTCGGGCTCGCGCGCTTCTTCGGTCTTGACTTTGCAGTCGCGGCGATTGTGATCGCGATGGCGCTGCTGATGCAGCGGCGTGGGCCCGTCATCGCGCGAGGTCTCTACACGAAAGCTGTCGCGCCATACGCCGCACTCGTGCTCGCGATCGTTGTGTCGACTTCGATCCTGATGCGCTAGCGCGCTCTCAATTCGGGGACGCGCGGTGTATAGTCCAGCGCGACCCGACCGAAATTTTGACCAACGTCCTCTCTACGTCTTGAACCTACTGAGCTCCGTGTTGGGGATCTGGTCGGCCGACGTCGGCATCGACCTCGGGACCGCCAACACGCTGGTGCACGTCCGCGGCCGCGGCATCGTGGTCAACGAACCATCGGTCGTTGCCGTGAGCAAGCGCACGGGACAGGTGCTTGCGGTCGGCACCGAGGCAAGGCGAATGCTCGGTCGCACGCCGGCGGACATCGTTGCGATGCGTCCGTTGCGTGACGGCGTCATCGCGGACTTCGAGCACACCGAGCAGATGATCCGCCACTTCATCGCGCGTGCACACAATCGCGCGTGGCACGTCAGCCATCCGCGCGTGGTGCTCGGTGTCCCGTCTGGCGTGACCGAGGTCGAAAAGCGCGCGGTGACCGACGCCGCGACGATGGCCGGCGCGCGCGAGGCTCATCTCGTCGAAGAGCCGATGGCGGCGGCGATCGGCGCAGGTCTGCCGATCCAGGCTGCAGGTGGGTCGATGATCGTGGACATCGGCGGCGGCACCACCGAGGTCGCCGTCATCTCACTCGGCGGCGTGGTTGCGGCCACGTCGGTCCGCGTCGGCGGAGATGAGATGGATGACGCGATCGTCCAGTACGTCAGACGCACCATGGGTCTCCTCATCGGCGAGCGGACAGCCGAAGACATCAAGATCGCGATGGGTTCCGCGTTCCCCATGGCGGAGGAGCGGTCGTTCCTGGTGCGCGGCCGCGACCTCATCACCGGCCTGCCGAAAACGGTCGAGATGACGAGTGCGCACGTGCGCGAGGCTCTGTCGGGAGTCCTGGTCGACATCGTGCGTGCGGTGAAGTCGACGCTCAGCGCGACGCCACCGGAGCTGGTCGAGGACATCATCGAGCGAGGGGTCGTCGTGTGTGGTGGTGGCGCGCTGCTCTCCGGGCTGGACCAGCTCTTCGCGCACGAGACGCTCATGCCCGTGCGGATCGCCGACGATCCGCTGACGTGCGTCGTACGCGGCACAGGCATCGTCCTGGAGGAGATGGACACACTCAATCGCGTGATCCTCGGAACTCGCCGCGCGAGAGCGCTGCGTTATTAGGTGGCATAGCGCGATGTACAGCGCGAAGAGCCCGTCCCGATCGACCGGGCTCTTCCTGATGTTGTGCGCGGCGATGCTCCTGCTCGCGATGCTGAGCCAGCAGCCGTGGGCGGCGGGTGCGCGAGGCGTCGCGAGGAGCGCACTCGCGCCGGCGGAGGGAGCGATGACGTCGCTCGCCGCGCAGGTCGATCGCGTCACCGTTGTTTTCGGCGACGTCTCGGCCCTGCGCGCGGAGAACGCGCGCTTGCGCGCCGCGGACGAGGCACTCCGCCGGCAGGTGGTGGAGCTCAACGCCGCGGCCAGGGAGAACGCATCCCTGAAGGCAGCGCTCAATTTCGAGAAGGCTTCAGGACATCAGATGGTGACGGCCCAGGTGATCGGCCTGGGGCCCGACGCCTTCAGCCGCACGCTCGAGATCGACCGCGGCACCGCCGACGGCGTCCAGGCGGGCATGGTGGTGGTGACGGGCGCCGGACTGCTGGGCCGCGTCCGCGAGGCCGGTCCCCACTCGGCGAACGTGCAGACCCTGGCTGACCCGCAAAGCCGGGTCAACGTCTATCTCTCGATCTCCGGCCTGCAGGGCACCGTATCGGGCGGCCCCAACGCACTTCAGCTCGAGATCCAGCACACCCTCGGCGTGGTCGCCTCGAATGGGGAGTGGGCGCTGACCAGCGGAGTGGGTGGCGGGTACCCCCGCGGGTTGGTCGTGGGCGAGATCGCCAGCGTGACCCGCCGCGACTCGGCGACCAGCGACCAGGCGCGGCTCGCATGGGTCAACGACGCGGCGGCGATCAGGTTCGTGCTGGTGATCACGGACTTCCTACCCTCGTGAGACGGGTCGCCGCAGCCGCCCTCATGGCAGCGGCCGCGCTGGCGCAGGTCACGTGGGCGCCACGGTTCGAAGTCGGCGGCGCTTTCCCCAACCTGGTCCTCCTCGCGGTGGTCGGTGTCACCTGGACCCTTGGCGCCCGGGCGGGAATGGTGTGGGCGTGCGTCGGCGGCGGTCTGCTCGACCTGACATCGTCTGGGGCCATCGGACGCCACGCGCTGGCGCTCCTGGCCGGCGCCTACCTGGTCGGGCTCTGGACGCGCGACCTCGAGCGCGCGACCGCGGTCCACGTCGCGCTGACCGCGGCGCTCACCACCCTGGTCTACTCGGCGGTGCTCGTGGTCACCGCCGGCTTGCTCGGCCAGCCGGCGCCTGAGCTGGGCGTTGCCCTCCAGCTGGCTCTCGCCGCCGCCGTCTACAACGGGTTGCTGATGCCGTTCGCGATGGTGCTGCTGCGGAGGTTGCAGGCGCTGACACGCGCCACGCCGGCCACGTGATCGAACTCGGGGGCGTCGCCCCGAAGCCGCGCTGGTCGGTTCGGGTCACCGCCGCGGCCGTGGCCGCGATCCTCGTCATCGGTGTCCTTGCAATCACGCTCGCGCAGCTGCAGGTGACGGACGGCGCGCGCCTCGCAGCCCTGGCGCAGGCCAACTCCGTCCGCCACGAGGTGCTGGAGGCGGACCGGGGCATCATCTACGACCGGCACGGCACGCCGCTCGTCCAGAACAGCCCGGTATGGAGTCTTGTCGTGGCGCCCGCCGGCCTTCCGTCTGACGCACGGGACCGCGCCCCCGAGCTCGTCGAGCTGGCCCGGCTGTCCGGTGTGGGTGAGCCGAAGCTCGCGACACAGCTGCTCACGGCGACGGATCCATTTGCCTCGGTGACCGTGAAAGCCAACCTGAGCCAAACGCAGGAGCTGGCCCTCAGCGAGAGGCTGCCGGATTTGCCGGGAGCGAGCATCACGCAGCGCTCGGTCCGGACCTACGTCGACCCGCTGGTGTTCGGCCACGTCCTCGGCTACGTGGGGCCGATCGGTCCCACTCAGCTCAAAGCCCTCGAGGCAGCCGGCTACCAGCCCGACGAGACGGTCGGGAAGGTCGGTGTCGAGGCTGGGCTCGAATCACTCCTCCGGGGCAAGGATGGGTGGGCCGACGTCCAAGTCGACGCGCGCGGGCAGGCCGTCAAGGTTCTCGCGACGCAGCCTCCTGTGCCAGGCGATGCGGTGTACCTGACGCTCGACGCCGCGCTGCAGAGAGCGACCGCAGCATCACTTGCCGCTGGGCTGGCACGCGACGGTAAAGAGGCCGGCGCATCGGTCGTCCTCGATCCGCGCACAGGCGAGGTTCTCGCCCTGGTCAGCCAGCCGGGTTACGACACCAACCTCTTCACGCACGGCATCTCCCAGGCCGATTACGACCGGCTGCTCAACGACCCTGTGAAGCCGCTGCTGAATCGCGCCATCGCCGGCCAGTACGCGCCCGGGTCGACCTTCAAGATGGTGACCGCGACCGCGGGCTTGCAGGAAGGCAAGATCACCCCGCAGACGTTGTTGAGCTGCCCGCCCTACATCGACGTCAACGGCTGGATCTATCACAACTGGGCGAGCTACAGCCTCGGATGGATGAACGTGGCCAGGGCTCTGGCGACATCGTGCGACACGTTCTTCTACCAGGTCGCGGCGATGGTCGGCGACGTGACGCTCGCGCGCTACGCGCGCGCCTACGGGTTCGGCCAGGCGAAGGGGATCGAGATGCCGGGCGTGATGCCCGGGCTCGTGCCGGACCGGATCTGGAAGCAGATCGAGTGCGGCGTGCCCGACCTCAACTCGGACGCATGCAGGTGGAGCGAGGGCGACACGATCACGTTCGGCATCGGCCAGTCGTACCTGCTGACAACGCCCCTCAACCAGGCCGTGTATGTTGCGGCCCTGGCCAACGGCGGCCGCGTGCTGCGGCCGACGCTCGTGCACCTGGTCCGCAATCCACTCGGGCATGTCGTCAGCGCGCAGCAGACCGACGTGAGCGGCACTGTGCCCGCATCCACGGAGAACATCCAGGCGGTCCGTGAAGGCATGCGCGAGGAGATCAACCGTCCCTACAACATAAACTACTGGTTTCGCGCGGCGGGTGTGCCGGCCGATGGCGGTGGCAAGACCGGCACCGCCCAATGGGGCGGCAGTGGCCTGAACCTGCCGACGCACGCGTGGTTCGTTTTCTTCGCGCCATATGAGCAGCCGGAGCTGGCACTCTCCGTCTTCGTCGAGCGAGGCGAGCTGTCGGAGGTCGAGGCCGCGCCGATCGGCGTCGACATCGCGAAGTTCTATCGCGACAACGTGGGCTCGATTCGCGCGTGATGCCGCGGCTCGACCGCCTGCAGCCCCTCCTTGCATTCATGCTCGCGACGCTCGGCGTCATGACGGTCTTCAGCGCGCGCGCCGACTGGGCCCGCCAGATCGTATGGGTGACGCTGGGCGGCGCTGTCTACATCCTCGCCTCGCGGTTCGACTATCGCCGCCTGCGCCCTCTGGCGCCGGCGCTTTACGCCGGGATGCTCTTGCTCCTGGTCGCGGTGCGCCTCGTCGGCCACTCGGCGCTTGGGGCCCGGCGGTGGCTTGCGGTAGCTGGATTCCCCCTCGAGCCCTCTGAGCTCTCCAAGCTCCTGCTCGTGGTGGTGCTGGCCGCGTACCTGTCGCGCCAGGAGCGCGTCTCGTGGCGGGTGTTCGCCGGGGCTTTGGGCCTGGTCGCCGCGCCGGCCGCGCTTGTCATCTCGCAGCCCGACCTTGGCACGACGCTCGTCCTCCTCGCGGTGGCGGTCGGCATGCTGTTTCTTGCAGGGGCCCGGCCGGCCCAGCTGGGGTCGGTGCTCGCGGCCGCGGTCATCGCGGCGCCGCTGGTGCCTCAACTCCTCTACGGCTATCAGAGGCACCGCCTGGAGATCTTCCTGAATCCAGGCTCGGACCCTCTCGGCGCTGGTTACAACCTGCTGCAGGCGCGGATCGCGGTCGGTTCCGGAGGGCTTTTCGGCCGTGGCTGGCTGCACGGCCTGCAGGGCCAGCTGGGCTTTGTACCGGAGCGCGCGACCGACTTCGTCTTCGCCACGTTCGCCGAGGAGTTCGGTTTGCTCAGCAGCCTCCTCCTGCTGATCCTGTTTGGAATCCTCCTCATCCGGTTGTTGCGCACCGCGACGCTTTCGTCCGATCGCTTCGGCGAACTGGTCGCCGGTGGCACGTTCTTCATGGTGTTCGTGCAGGTGGTCGAGAACGTCGGGATGAACATCGGCGTGCTGCCCATCGCGGGCATCCCGCTGCCGTTGATCTCGTATGGCGGCTCGGCGACCATCACGACCCTGGCGGCGTTGGGGTTGGTCCAGTCGGTGATGCTGCGGCGACGGACGGTGGTGTACCAGGAGACAGTTCCGGCTCTTGGTACAATCACTCGCCGTGCCCAAGCCTGATAGTTCGCCGTCGGCTGTCGTCGTCAGCGGCGGCAAGCAGTACCGCGTCGTCGCCGGCGATCGGATCCTGGTAGACCGCATCTCGGCGGAGCCGGGTTCGGCGGTCAAGCTAAGCCGTGTCCTGCTGTTCAGCAACGGCAACGATGTGAAGGTGGGGCGGGAGCTCGACGGCCTGGACGTCGACGCGAAGGTGATCGCGCACCGGCGAGGCCCGCGGATCGAGAGCCTCCGCTACAAATCGAAGAAGCGTGTGAGGGTTCATCGCGGCGGCCGCGCCCACCTCACGGCGCTCGAGATCATCGCGGTGGGCGGCGTCGGCCTCGAGACAGAGGCAGAGACAACTGAAAAGGCAACCGCCAAACCGAAGCGGGGTCGCGCCAAGGCCGAGCCGAAAAAGAAGACTGTCCCCAAGGTGAAAGTCGAGGCAGCCGAGCCGGCCGACGTAGAGGAGACGCCTGCAGAGGCGCCGAAGAAAACAACCCGGCGCCGGACCTTGCTGAGGGGACAAAAGAAGGAGACCGAATAGTTGGCACACAAAAAGGGCGGGGGTTCGTCCCGTAACGGCCGCGACTCGAACCCGCAGATGCTCGGGGTCAAGATCTACGGCGGGCAGGTCGTCAGTGCCGGCACCATCCTGGTCCGACAGCGCGGCACCAGGATCGCGCCGGGCGCGGGCGTCGGCCTGGGACGCGATGACACGCTGTTCGCACTGGTCGCAGGCCAGGTCAAGTACGAGCGGGTGGGCAAGGACCGCCGCCGCGTCGTCATAGAGCGCAACGAGCAAGGCTGACGGCTTTTAGGGGCCCCCGCGAAATCTCGCCGAAGGCTCCTATTTCGCGGGGACAAAGGTTCGTCGATACCGCCCGCATCGTCGTTCGCGGCGGTCATGGCGGAAAGGGTTCGGCTTCTTTCAGGCGCGAGCCGTTTGTGCCGCGCGGCGGCCCGGACGGCGGTGACGGCGGTCGCGGCGGCTCGGTAATCGTCAAAGCCTCCGACCAGGTCAGCGACCTTTCCCGCTACAAGCGCCGGAGTCGCTGGCCGGCCGAGCCCGGCGTCGATGGCGCAGGCGGTCGCAAGACCGGACGCACTGGCGCCGACGTCACGCTCGAGGTCCCGGTGGGCACCATCGCGCTCGACGCCGATGGCTCCTTGATCGCCGACCTCGATCGCCCGGGCGCCACCGCAGTGGTCGCGCGCGGCGGCGTGGGAGGCCGCGGCAACGTCCACTTCAAGAGCTCGACCAGGCGCGCGCCGGACTACGCCGAGCCCGGCCTCAAGGGCGAGGAACGCGAGCTGACTCTCGACCTGAAGCTCATCGCGGACGTGGGCCTGGTCGGCCCGCCCAACGCCGGCAAATCCTCGCTCCTGCGGGGGCTGACGGCGGCGCGCCCCAAGGTAGGCGCGTATCCGTTCACCACCCTCGACCCGGAGCTCGGCGTGGCCGAGGTTCACGGCGTGCGAATCGTCATCGCCGACATCCCCGGGCTGATCGAGGGCGCCGCGCATGGGGCCGGGCTGGGCCTGCGGTTTCTTCGTCACGTGGAGCGGACGAGGGCGCTGGTCTACGTGCTCGACGGCTCGTCGCCGGATCCGTGGCAGGACCTCGAAACGGTCCGCGATGAGGTGGCTCGTTTTTCACCGGACCTGGTGCAGCGCCCTTACGTCGTGGCGATGAACAAGGTCGATCTCGAACCCGCGCGCAAGCTGCGCGCGAAATTTCGGCGGACGGGGGTTCATTTCGTCTCGGCCCTGACCGGCGAAGGACTGCCCGAGCTCATGGACGCCGTCCGTGGGCTGGTCGCAGCCGCGCCTGCGCCGCGCCTGCCGGCGGCGGCGAAGGTCACGAAGCTCCCGATTCGCGAGGCCGGCGAGGTGGTGGTGGAGAAGAAGCCTTCCGGGTTCGTCGTGCGCGGTGCGCGCATCGAACGGCTTCTGGAACGGACCGACCTCGACTCCGAGGGGGGGCTGGCGCGATTTCAGTCTCAGCTCGACCGGCTGGGCGTCAACGATGCTCTCGAGGCGGCGGGCGTAAAGGCGGGTGACACCGTCCGGATCCTGGACGTCGAGTTCGAATACCAGCCTTGAAGGTCGGGATACTCGGCGGCACCTTCGACCCAATCCATCTCGGCCATCTCGCCGCGGCGCGTGCCGCGATGGATTGCGCTCAGCTGGACCGAGTCGTATTCGTGCCCTCCGGCACCCCTCCGCACCGCGGCCCCGCGGTCGCGTCCGGCGCGCAGCGCCTGGAGATGTGTCGCCTGGCCACCGCGGGGGACAGCACGTTTGAAGTCTCCGATGTCGAGATACGCCGGGGCGGCCGGTCTTACACCGCGGACACGCTCCGCGCGCTGAGCCGAGAGCGGCCCCACGACCAGTTGTTCCTGGTGTTGGGTTGGGACGCGGCCCGCTTGTTTTCGAGCTGGCGCGAGCCGGAAGAGGTGCGCCGGCTTGCGACGATCGTCGTGGTGAGCCGGCCGATCGGTGCTGGCAGCGAGTCTCCCGACCTCGCCACGCTCAGCGCGGCCGGGCTCGATCCCGAGCGAACCGTGCTTTGCGTGCGCCGGACTCCAGACATCTCGGGCAGCGCACTGCGCCGCGCGATCGCGCACGGCGAGCCCATCCACGACCTCCCGAAGCCCGTCGAGCGATACATCGCCAAACACGGTCTCTACATGGATAATCCATAAATTGGCTGCTGACCGGACCAGGCGACTCACGCCACTCCAGCTCGCGCGTTTGCTGCGCAGCGCCGCAGCCGAGAAGAAGGCCTGGGACCCGGTCGTGATCGACGTGCGCGAACAGACCTCCGTGGCGGACTACTTCGTCATATGCGAGGGAGAGACGGACCGGCAGGTGCGCGCCATCGCCGACGGAATGGTGGAGGCCGCCAAGGCGAGAGACCGCCGGCCGCTCGCGGTGGATGGATACAGCGACGCCGGGTGGATCCTGCTCGATTTCGACTCCGTGCTCGCCCACGTGTTCTTGCCCGGCGAGCGTTCGTACTACGACCTGGAGAGCCTCTGGGCGCCGGCCGCGAGAAGGAGACGAAGAGCCGCTACCGCCTAACCAGCGTCGCTGTGGCGGCCGGGTTTATCCCGGCCGCGACTTTGTCCTCACGGCCTGCCAATCGTGGTTACGAGTGGCTCTTGAACAATCCGAACCTTATGCCGGAAAGAGAGCAGGCCCGTCGGCGAAGCCGACCTACCTATTGGGGCCCCCCTCGGGGACACCTCTGGGTTCCCTCTCATATGAGCTGCGCGTAGCGGTCGTAGATCTCACGCAGCTCGGCCGGTGGTTCGACGCGGTGCTTCTTCATCACGTCGAACAGGCTCAATATGTGCCGCACGCCCGCGAGCGTGACGCCTTTTTCCCGAGTCAGGTGCTGAATGACCTGCACCTTGCTGATGTCGCGCTGCGAGTACCGCCTGCGGTTGGTGGTCGTGCGATGGGGTTCGATCAGGCGCGCGTCCTCGTAGAGCATCAACGTGCGCGGGTGCGTTTCGAGGATCTCGGCAGCCACGCTGATCGTGTACAGCGGCTTGTCGAGATCGCTGAACGATTGATGCTGGCCGCGAGGCCCTCGGCGGTTGTTCACGAAAGTTAATGAAGTGATTTCAGAACCTGGATGATGGCCGGGCCCAACAGCACCACCCAGAGCACGGGGAAGATGCACCCGACCATCGGAAACACCATTCGCGAGGAGGCCTGGGCCGCGCGCTCCTGCGCGCCCTGCCTCTGACGGCGCCGCATCTCGGTCGCCTGCACGCGAAGAAGACGCGCGATGGGCACGCCCATCTGGTCCGACTGAACGATTGATTCGACGAGGTGATGGAGGTCGGGCACCCCGGCCGTGTCTGCCATGTGCTCGAGTGCCGCCATGCGCGGGCGGCCCAACCGGATCTCGCGCAAAACCTTTCCGATCTCGTCGCCCAACGCGTTGTGGAAGCGCTCGGTGATGCTGAGCAGTCCTTCGTCGAGGCTCATGCCGGACTCAACCACCAGGGTGAGCAAGTCGGTCGCTTCGGCCAGCGAGCGCTGGATCTGGCGGCGACGGAGGCCGATGCGCTGCTCGAGCCACAGGCCGGGCGCGACGAACCCCATTGCGGCGAAGACCGCACCCGTCAGCGGAGCGGCGGCGATGCTGGGCAGCCCGAGGGGCACGACCAGACCGATCGCGAGTCCCGCGATGGCCATCAGCGCTGCGAAGCTGTAGCGCACAGCCTGGAAGCCGGCCGGCGTCAGCCCGCCTGGGTTGCCGCCCTGGCTGAGCTTCTGCCTCAGCTGAAGCGCAGTTCGGGTGGGCAGGCGCGAGACCGGGCGCAGGAGCGACTCGAGCTGCTTGACGAAGGTCTGGCGAGGCGCGCCGGCCACGAGCCCGCCGTTGGCCCCGGCCGCTCGGAACTGATCGATCGCGATGAAATACCCAAAGACGACCACGCCGCAGATCACGCCGGCCGCAATTGCAATGGACACCTAAGATTCCAGGGACGTCATGCGCTGGATGATGAGGTTGCCGATCAGGATCATGAATCCCGCGAAAGTCAGCATCGCGTAGCCGACCCAACTGCTCGTCATGGGCGCGTAGTAACCGGGCACGAAAACGTAGAGTCCCAACGCAAGCAGGATCGGAAGGCCGGTGATGATGCTCGCCGACGCACGCGACTGGGCGGTGAGCACGCTCATGTCGCGCTTGGTCTGCAGACGGTCGCGCAGCGTGTCGGAGATGTTGTCGAGGACCTCGGCCAGGTTTCCGCCGACTCGAATGTGCAGGAGGATCGCGGTGACGATGAACTCGAGGTCCGGGCTGTTGATACGCAGCAGCAGGGCGCTGAGCGCATCCTCGACTGAGGTGCCGAGCGTGATCTCAGTCGCGACCCGCTCGAACTCGGTGGACACGGGCGGCTGCGATTTCGCGGCGACCGTCTCGAGCGCGCGGTCGATCGCATAGCCAGTCTTCATGGAGTTCGAGAGCAGCTGCAGCATGCTCGCCAGCTGGTCGCTGAACAGTCGCGCGCGGCGTCGCTGCAGGTAGGCGACCACGAGCGGAGGGATGACGAACCCCACCACTCCCAGGATCACAGGTCCCAGTGAGAAGCCGAATCGGAAGAGGCCGATCAGCGCGCCAAGCGCGACGGCTCCGATGCGGATCAGCAGGTACTCGGGCGCGGTCAGGTTCAAGCCCGCACGAGCCAGGTCTTCGGAGAGCGTCGGCTTGCCCTGCACTCTGCGCCGCTGGCTCAGGTTCTCGGCCGCCGGCTTGAGCAGCCGCTCGACGAGCTCTCGTGGCGTCGCGCGCGCGGGCATCGGGTCGGTGACTCTCGAGACGCGCCCCTTCCGGACCCTGTCGAGAGCCCAGAAGAACACGAAGATCGCTGCCGCCATGGGCACGGCTACGATCGTCTCGGGCGGGAGATTCATCTAGAAGAGAGTGGGGTATGCGGCCTGGATGACCTGCAGCGTGACGCCCTTGGCGTCGCCCACGCTCGGGCACTTCGGGTCGGGAGCCTGGTCGCCCGGCGCGTAGTCGTGGTACGACTCGAGCGAGTACTTGAGCGCGGCGTAGGTCAGAAACCACGTGATGACCTCGGCCTCGCACTGTGTGACGACGACCGTGAGGCTGCTCGCGCTCGAGTTGGACGCGGTCGATTGCGTGCCGACCTTGATCACGTGGAGCTGCGTGAAGATCGTCTTGGACGCGACCTTGCCCGCGGTCGACACCGTCGCAATCACCGATATGTAGTCGCCCGGCTGGATGTAGTCAGCCACGCCCTGCTGTTCGCTGGTCGGGATGGTCAGGGCGACGTAGCCCTTGGGGATCAGTAGGTACTCGGACTGCGAGCCCAGCGCCTGGCTCGGCTTGGCCACCTCGTTGGAGGACACCACCTGGCCCGTCGCAATCGGCACGAGCGGAACCATGCCCAGGACGTCCGAGACCTTGCCGAAGTAGATCTTCGGGTAGTTCGCGGGGACCGGGATCGCGCGGGTGGTCAGGTCAGCGGCCGTGATCGGAATCCTCGGCGTCAGGTTGGCGTTCGCCACCACCACGGTCTGCGTGGGACTGATCCCGGACTGACTTGCGTTGAGAGCTACGAGGACGAAAGCCACGATCACGAGCAGTGCAAGCAGGATGCCGAGCAGGGTGAATGGCCGGCGCGAGGTAATTGAGCTAAACGTCCGCAAGGCCGACCAATCATAGGCAAGATATGCCGGTGCCGAGCCCCCCTTACCTGATACCCAAAGGGCCACATTTGAAAGAGGACGGCCAGTCCCTGGTTGAGTTCGCCGTGTCGTCTGTAGTGCTGCTTTTGCTGGTCGGCGGACTGGTCGACATCGGGCGCGCGGTCTACGTTTCCGAGGCCCTGTCCAATGCAGCTCGCGAGGGGGCCCGGCATGGAGCGTGGTTCCAGGCCCCGACTCAGTCGCACCCGTACCTCTACGACGCCGAGATCCAGAGCGCGGTGGACGCGGAGCTGGCGACGATCTCCCTCCCCGGGTCGGTCCTCAAGAACCCGGGCACCACATGCCCATCGACGACGGACGGAAACGCCGTCCACAACCCGCCGTTCGTTTCGTCGGCCTACCCGGCGACCGCGAATCAGCCATGGCTTTACATCTGTTACAACAACACTCCGGGTCTCGACTTCACTAGCCCTGCGACCAACCAGGGCCAGCTCGACCTCAACGTGATCGTCCTGTACACGTACGGGCCGCTGACGCCGCTCGTCAAGTCCCAGTTCGGCTTCTTCCAGGTGGCGGCGAACCAGCACATCACGGTGCAGGGAAATTGATGGTAGAAGTTCGCCCCCATCCAGCCGGCCGCTTCGCGGCGGGCCACCTTCCCCCGCGGGCGGGGAAGGACAGGGAGCGGTCCCAGGCCCTCATCGAGTTCGCCCTGGTTTCGCCGGTGCTCCTCCTGCTGTTGTTCGGGATCATCGACATCGGGCGAGCGATCTTCTACTACGACACGCTCAACCATGCGGCGCGGGAGGGCGCGCGAGTCGCGGTCCGGGCTTCCAACCAGCTGCCGACCAACGCCGACGTGCTGGCCGCCGTGAGCGGCCAGATGCTCGGCGCGCCGGTCACAGCGCCATGCCCCCAGGGCCCCATCAGCGGGGCGACGCCGCCCGACAACGCGGGCTGGCTCTACATCACGGAGCCGAGCCCGCCCGGGACGGTGGAGGCGACGCCGCCGCCCAACGCGCCAGGGGGCGAATACGCGACGATCGCCAGCGGGTCGTGCAGCGCGATCAATCCCGCATCGGGGAACTCTCAGCTCCAGGTCACGATCCGCTTCAACCTCGTCCTGATCACACCGATCGTGGCGCAAGCGACCGCCAACCACATCGTCATGTCCGCGGCGGCGGTCTACAGGACCGAGTACTGACCATGAGCGTCACTCCCCATCAGTCCGCGCGCTGCGCGCGGAGGGACAGACCCCCGCGCTTGCGCGGGGCTCCCCGGCTGGCGGGGAAGCAGTCTGGGCAGGCAATCGTGCTCGTCGGCCTGATGATCACCGTCCTCATCGGCATGGTGGCGATCGCGATCGACGGCTCGCGCGCGTACGCGCTGCGACGCGACCTGCAGGCCGCGGTCGATTCCGCAGCCCTGGCTGCAGGAGACAGATTCCAGCAGACCGGCAGCTACGTAAGCGCGGAGCAGGCCGCGACCGCGATCTTCGGCACCAACCTGCGCCTCTACAGCGCGCCTTCCTGCTCGGGTTATGGGTCGCCCGGGGCGGCTCCGTTTTTTGTGACGTGCACCTACTCAGATGGAACCGCGTTGACGCAGGTGGTGACCAACCTCGGACCGCAGGGGAGCCAGTTCACGATCTCAGGGACGCGCTCGCTTCAGCTGCAATTCGCCCGCATCCTGACCAACGGTACGAATCCGACTCTGGCCGGCTCTGCCACCGGAAGCGTCAACAACCTGCGGTACACGGCGGCGCTCACCGCCCTCGACCAGGCGGGTTGCGGCGGCGTGCCGGGCAACGCCCTGACCGTGGGCGGTGGCGGGACGGTCAATGTGGTCGGTGATGTCGTCTCCAACGGAGCAATCTCGGTTCCGAACGCTACGTTGGCAGTTGCCGGCGACATCTACGCCCGCTGTCAGCCGTCGGTGCCGGGCTCAGTGATGGACTGCTACCCGAGCGATACTTCTCCCCCCTGCACCTATCCCAATGTCGTAGGCGCGACACGGAGCGGGTTCTATCTCGCCGACCCCAACTATCCACCTCCATCGGTGGTCGGAGGGAGCCAGGGCATGCCGGCGAGCGACGTGGTGCTCGCGCCTGGCCTGTACGCCGCCGACCCGAGCTTCAGCACAAGCCGGTGTTATTTCCTCAGCGCGGGCGTGTACGACTGGCAGGGGGGCTACACGAACGCCGGGGGTTTCGTGAGCAATGAGCTGAAGCCTCCCGACGAACCTCAGACGAGCAACAACACCTTGCTGGGCCACCAGATGTGGGACACCGGTGGCGTGAACTGCGCCGGCTCGTTCCAGCTCAGCTCTACTCCCGGCGTCGGCATCAGGCAGAACACGTGGGCTGTGGAGCTGACCGCCACGCGAACCGAGACATACGCCGGCGTCAACTACAAGAGGGAGAGCGCCCCTTCGATGTGCCGGACAGTGAGCATCGGCCACAACGAGGCGATCAGCATCCAGGTCAGCAACGTGCCGGGGGCGACGGCGTACAACGTCTACGCCGCGCCTCCCAACAACGGATGCGGCGGCCCATTCGGGTTTGCCGGCAGCATCCTGGTGACCGGCGCGGTGCACAACGACAACACGGGTGGGTGCCCAGCCTTCAGCGGGACCACCTGCAGCCTGGGCAATGAAAGCGCCATCTTCGACGCGCCGGTTCTGGGCGGCGGCTTCGCACCCAATGCCCTTGCCGCGCCCGGAGTGCTCGGCGCCTATCCACCCAGTGGTGAGACACCTCCCCTCAGGGTGAACCTTCCCAACCAGAACCCCGACCGCGCGACACCGCCCGCCGGCGACCGCGCCAACGAGAATCAGTGCAGCACGGTCGTCGGCGCCGCGGCCACCTGTCCGGCGCCGATCACCCCCGGCGCCGTCGAGTTCTACATCCCGAGCACGGGCTGCATGAACGCGACGACTTCCGGCGACAACTTTCTGTTCAGCGGTTACCAGTACAACTGGGTGATGGTGTTTGAGCCGGGCGCCGGGAATCCACCTGCCAACACATGCTCGAACATGCTCGGCGCGGCGGCCGACTCGGCCTGGGTCGGCCTCATCTACATGCCGTCGGCGTCCTTGAACGTTTCCAAGGCGGCGACCTTCCGCACCGAGGCGACAGGAGGCCTGCTGGCGGACACGATCAGTTTCACCGGCCAGTTGCCGACCATCATCTACAGCTCCGCATACGCGCCACAGCCACCGGCGGCCAGGCTGGTCAATTGATCTTCCGGTGGCCTTCGTCGCGCCTATGGGCCGGTGCATCCGAGGGGCCGCATCACGAACTAGCGCGCCGCTAGCTGGCCGCTAACTGTTCGTGACCTCGACTTCGGAGGGAGCCGCCACTTCGGCCGGCCCCGCACCGTTGTTCTCGTTCGACTCGCCCCGCGATTCGAGATGCCCGATCCTGCGATGCAGCACTTCCGCCGCCTTGCGGTCGCCCAGCTCTTCGTACCGCTGGATTGCTCCCTTCCAGGCCGACTTCGCGTCTTCGATCCTGCCCAGTCCCCACAGCGCCTGCGCGCGTGCGGCCAGGGCCTCGGCCCGCTCGCGCGTCCTGTCCGCGGGCATCAGCTGCAGGGTCGAATCGACCAGGCGGAGCACTTCCTCGAAAGCCCCGACCGTGAGCGCGTTGCCCGCCGCCTTGCTCAGGAACATGGCGGTGCGGAAAGCGTCCGCCGCCGTGCCGGCCTGGTAAAGGTGGTAGCCGACCTCCCTTGCGTGTTCTTCCCCCGCTTTGCCGTAAGTGCGCTCGAGGGTGTCGGCCACGGCCAGGTGGTAGGCCTGGAGACGCGGCAGCGGCAGCGCCGCAAGCACTCGCTGGCGGACCAGGTCGTGGGCGAAGCGGTATGTGTCCTTGCCCACCGCGACCAGGAAATGGCCTCGGGTGGCCTCGTCCAGCGCGTCGCGCAGCTCGTGGCCGGACAGCTCACCGAAAGCCTCGAGCAGTGACGCGTCGAAGTCTCGGCCGATGACGGCGGCGGCAACGAGCATGCGCTGTGCGGGCTCGCTCAAGCGCTGGATCCGGCGTCCGATCAGGCCGCGCACGCTCTGCGCCAGCTCGAGGTCTTCCTCGGTGTAGCTCGATTGAGGCCGCGCGCCGCCGAGCATGCTCTCCGACTCCGACATGTAGAGGAACGAGTGCTCGACGAAGAGCGGGTTGCCCTCCGTGGCGGCCTGGATGCCGAGCAGCTGGACCGGTGTCAGCGGCGTCTCGGTCATGCCCGCGACGATTCGCTCCACCTCGTGGTCGGAGAGCCTGTTCAGGGTCATGCGCTGCGCGCGGCGCCTCTTCAGGAGTCGAGACAGGACGGTTCCGAACGGGCGAGACGAGTCCAGCTCCGAATCCCAGTAGGTGCCGAGGATGACCATCCTGCTTCCGTTCACCCTTTCCGCCATGTCGCGAAGGAGCATGACGGTGGCCTCGTCGGCCCACTGCAGGTCGTCGACCACGAGCAGGAGTGGCTTGTTGCCCTGCACGCCGGCCAGGAAGGCATGGACGGACTTGAAGAGCTGCTCGCGGACCTTGTCCGCGCCGGTCGGCGGCACATCCGGCATGCCGCGGACCTTCTGGCGAAGCGCGGGAGCCAGGCGCGCGAGCAGCGGGCCATCATGCCCGGCGGCGTCCTGGAGCACCTTGGCGGGGGCGGAGGCCACCGCCGCCCCGAGCAGGTCGCGGAACGGACCATATGGCTCGCCGTCCTTCTCGAGGCAGCGCCCGCTCCAGACGAGCCACCCCTTGGCGGCAGCCTCGCTCGCGACCTCCGATGCGAGACGCGAGGTCCCAATGCCGGGGGCGCCGGTCAGGAACACGATCGATCCTGTACCGGTGGCTGCGCGGTCGAGCAGCATTCGGATGTCGAGTCGCTCATGGTCGCGGTCGACGAATCCATCGCCCGACATGAGCACCCTGGGCGCTTCCTTGATCTCACCCGGGGTGACCTGGTGCAGGCGCCAGCGGTCGGGGAAGCCCTTCAGCTTGTAGCGGCCGCGGAAGTCGAACTTCATCTCGGTGATAGGGCCGACGAGCTGACGGACGATCTCGGACACCAGGATCTCGCCGCCCTTCGCCTTGCCCGCCACGCGAGCTGCCACGTTGACCGCGGCGCCGAAGATGTCGCCGGCTTCCTCGACCACCTCGCCCGTGTTGAGGCCGATGCGAATCCGCAGCTTGCGCTCTGGATTTTGTTTGCTGTAGTCGGCGATCGCGTGCTGGATGTCGAGCGCGCATTCGACGCCGTGGCGCGCGGAACCGAAGCTGATCATGAAGCCGTCGCCGAGACCTTTGATCCTCCGTCCGGCGTGCTGGCCGACCTTCTCGTCGATGATCGTCTCGTACGCCTTCATGATCTCGTGCGATGCAGTGAAGCCCCGCGTCGAGAGCAACCGCGTCGATTCCTCGACGTCGGTGAACATGATGGTGACGGTGCCCTCCGTCTGGCCGACTGCAAGGCTCCCGATGATCGTCTCGGCGGTCAGCGGGGCCGCGGCGTTGATGGGCTGGCCAAGTCCTTCCGCGATCTCCCGCAGCAATCCCTGTGAGGCGCGGAACCCGGCTTCGGCCTGGGGATAGCGCACGGCCTGGAGGAGCCCCGCCTCGGCGGCCAGGCGCAGCTCACGGCCCGCGGAATCCTTGCTGATCTTGGTCTCTTTCGCGTAGTCGCTCGCCTTCAGCTCCGCGCCTTCGAAAGCCTCGGTGAGCGCGTTGGCCAGGCGCAGGCTCAGCCCGCGCCGCGTGATGATGCTCTCGATCACGGCCTGGATCCGGCGCGAGGCGCCGGCCGGCCCGGGCGCGCCTTCGGCCGCGCGGACCGTCGGCAGCATGCCGCTGAACCCGCTCGAGGCTGCGGCCAGCTGGCCGAGCGCAGTGGTGGCGCGGGCCATGGCGGTGGCCGCCTCCAACGCCGAGTGAGCCTGCGCGTCCGGCACCCCGCCGTACGCAGGGCTGGGAGCCGGCGTGGTCGGCTCGGGTTGCGGCGTGAAAGGCACCGGGGTCGGATAGACGATCGGAGCGACAGGCGGCGGGGGCGGCGCGGCTGCGACCTGCCCGGGCGGCGGTTGAGCGCTTGGCGTGGCCGCCTGCAGGTCGGCCACGGCAGAGCGAGCCGCGTCGATGAGCTTGCGCATCTCATCCTGCATCTCAGGGGTCGAGGCCATCGCCGTCGGCGGTGTAGTGGACGTGGCTTCGACCTGGAGCGGCTGGGCTGCACGCGTGCCGGGACGGTCCGAGCTGAACGGCACCACGACGACCTGACGGACCACGTTCTCCGCCTTGCCCTGGCCCGAGATGAGCGGGTCTTTGACCACCGGCATCATGCTGTCCGAGCCGGCCGGGATGAAGCGCGACTTGGCCGGGTCGAAAAGGTCCTGGTTGACCTGGACGCCGTAGAAGGCGGCCTTGTCCAGGGCGGTCGGCACGTAGCCTGTGGCGTTGTACTCGAGCCTGAGGTCGGAGCCCATGCCGAGCAGGAAGATGTCGCGCAGGATCGCTCCGTTTGCGTCGTAGCCGACCACCTCGGCGATCTGCGCGATCTTCCGCCGCCCGTCAGGCATGCGGGCCTGGTGGACGATCAGGTTGACCGCGGACGCGATCTGCGCCCGGACCGCCTCAAAGGGGATGTCGATCGAGGCCATCATCACCATCGTCTCCAGGCGCGAGAGCGCGTCGCGCGCGGAGTTGGAGTGGATGGTGGACATCGATCCGTCGTGACCGGTGTTCATCGCCTGCAGCATGTCCAGCGCCTCGGCTCCGCGGACCTCACCGACCAGGATGCGGTCGGGGCGCATTCGCAGGCTGTTGCGAAGCAGCTGGCGGATCGTGAGCTCGCCCTTGCCTTCCACGTTGGGCGGACGGTGCTCGAGCGCGATGACGTGAGGGTGGTCGATCTGCAGCTCGGCGGCGTCCTCGATGGTGATGACGCGCTGGTTGTGCGGGATGAAGCGCGCCACGACGTTGAGCGTCGTGGTCTTGCCTGAGCCGGTGCCGCCCGAGACCAGGATGTTCATGCGGCCCAGCACTGCGGCCTGCAGGAACTCCCCCATTGCCGGGCTGAGGCTTCCCTCGTGCTTCAGGTCCTCCATGGCCAGGACGGCGTCCTTGAATTTGCGGATCGTCAGCGCCGCGCCGTGAATCGCCGCGGGCCGGATGATCGCGTTGACACGGCTGCCGTCGGGTAGACGCGCGTCCACCATCGGGTTGAGGCCGTCGATGTGGCGGCCCGTCGTCGCCACCATGCGGCGGATCGTCTCCAGCAGCTGGTTCTCGTCCTCGAACCGCACGTCGGCCTTGGTGAGGACGCCGCGCCGCTCGATGAAGATCTCGTCCGGTCCGTTGACCATGATCTCGCTCACCGACCTGTCGTGCAGCAGGCTGTCGAGGGGGCCGTAACCGACCGCGGCCCGCAGGATGATGTCGGCGAGGGCGGACTTCTCCTGCGTGTTGAGAGTGATGCTGTCCTCGAGCAGGAAGCGGTCGAGGTGGGTGCGCACCGCGCGCGAGAACGCCAGCGTGTCGCCGGTCGTCAGGCCGACGTCGCGGATCATGGCGAGACGGTCGCGAAAATCGTTGGCGAGCTTATTGAGGTCCCGGCCCTGCCGGGCAGCCGCCTCGAGCACGTCGGAGCGCCGGCGCTGCGGGTGTTGCGCGGTCGAGGCGACCGACGGCGATGTCGCCGTCCACATGTCGACGAACTGCATCTCGAGGAGGGAAGGCGACGCTGCGACCGCTGGGATCAGGCGCTGGATCTCCGCGAGCCGGATCTTGATCGCGATGCCGTCGCCGACCGGCTGCACGCCCTGCTCGATGTAGGCTGCGATCCATTCCCCGTCGCGGAAGCGGAGGATCGCCTTGCGCGCCGTGCTCCGATCGCCAAGGTCAGGCTCGAGCGCAGGATCGTCCGGCGAGCCGAACACGACGTACTTGATGTCGCGGCTCGGGATGAGGTGCGAGCGCTCAGGGTCGGACGGCGAATAGATCGGAAAGCCCTCGGCCAGGATCGTTCGGGAGTCTGAGTCGCCGTCCTCGAGCCCGCCATCCAGCCGGTGGACGACGACCTTGATGCGAAGCTGGCGCTCGCGCGCGTCGTCGGGCGGGCCGGCGACGGTCTCGATCTCCACGTCGCTCATGAGCCGAATCGCTCCGGTGGCCGGCGGCGGTCGAGCACCCATTTAGAGCCGGGCATGCGCTTGGCGACGCCCTTCACCTCGGACGCGCGAGCCGCCACTGCGGCGGCGCTGCTGTAGCTGCCCGGCTCCGCGATGACGATCCCGATTGAAACCGAGACGAGCGGAGTGCGCAGCATGCTGCCGTTGCGCTCCTCGGACTCGATCCAGCCGCGTTCCCTGTCCTTCAGGTCGTACAGCGCGGGGATCGCCAGGTCGAATCGCTTCGTGATCTCGGTGGCGATCGTCTCCGCCATGCTCGGCTCGGTCAGGATCACGAAGTCGTCGCCGCCCACGTGGCCGGCGAAGTGGTGGTCGGAATGGTTTTCCTCCAGCACCTCGAGGATGATCGTCGCGAGCGTCTTGATCACGTCATCGCCGCGCAAGAACCCGTAGTGGTCGTTGTAGCTCTTGAAGGAATCGATGTCGGGATAGAGCGTCGCGAATCGCTCGTCCTGGGCAAGCCTGCGGCTGATCTCGCGCAGGATGTCGCTGTTCCCGCTCATGCCCGTCAGCGGGCTCAGCCCGCGCGTCGTGGTCGAGCGTGTCATCACGGCGCGCAGCCTGGCGACAAGCTCCTCGGGGATGAACGGCTTGGTCACGTAGTCGTCCGCCCCCGAGAGGAGGTGCTCGACCTTGTCTTTCAGGGAATCTCTCACGGTGAGGAACACAACCGGGATGAGGCGGGTTCGAAAATCGTCGCGCAGCTGGGACATGATGTGGTCGCCGGTCACGTCACCGAGCATCAGGTCGAGCAGGATGATGTCCGGGCGCCACTCGACCGCCGCCTCGTGCGCGGCCTCTCCATCGTTGACCGTCACGCACTCGAAACCGGCGCGCTCCAGCACGCGCTTGACCAGGCGCAGCACCTGCTCGTCGTCATCGACGACGAGCGCGATGTCGCGATGGACCAGCGCGGAGTGTGGCCGCTCCGGTCCCGCACCCACTCGCCTGGTGATGGTCACGCCGGCGGCCTTCCCGGCCGCGGCAGCTTCTCGGTGAGCGCGATGGCCCGTTCTGCGGCGGCCAGCACCTCCGCGATGTCCGCTCGAACCGCTTCAGGGTCGTCGAGCTCCTCGCGGATCAGCTCGCTGTAGTTCACGATCACGGCGAGCAGGTTGCGGAAGTCGTGGATGAGCACGCGACCCGGGTCCTCAATGTGGTCCCCGTCCGGGTTCACAGCCGCTTCACCAGGCGCCATCGGTTGACGCCTCCCTCGCGCTCGTAGCCCAGCTCGTCGAGCAGCGATCGCGCCATGGCGAGGCCGCGGCCGGCCTCGCTTTCATGCCCGGGCATCTCGCGAGCGAGGTGATCGTGGACGGGTGCGCCGGAATCGGTGAGTGAGGCCTCGACGACGCCGCCCTCGAAACGAAGGAGGTAGTCGACGGGCTTTTCGGTGCCCGGGGGACGGCCGTGGGTGAGCACGTTGCTGCCGATCTCGCCGAGCGCGGTCTCGAATAGCATGAGTGGCCAGTCGTCCGGCGCGCGGCCTGTCGCGCGGCGAAGCTGTTCGACGGACATGTGCAGGATGTCGAGTCCCTCATCAAGCTCAATGAAGCTGGCGTGGAATTCAAAGGGTTGACTCCTCACCGGCTTAGAAGCCAGCGAGGGCTTCCTCGACAGTCGCGTAATAGGGGAACACCCGATCGAGGGTGGTGAGCTCCAGCACCACTCTCACCTGCTGGTTGGGGGCGGCGAGGCGAAGGTCGCCCTGGCTGCCCCGGATCTGCTTCAGGGCCGAGATCACAGAGCCCAGCCCGGTGGAATCGACGAAGCTGACGCCTTCCATGTCGATCACAACTCGCGGCGGGCCGTTCTTGACCACCTCGGAGATCGCGTCTTTCAGCGCCGGCGCGCCCGCCACGTCGAGGCGGCCGGTGGGGGCGATCACGGTGATGCCGCCCTCGGTCTGACGGGTCTGGACGTCGAGAGCCACAGCCGGAAGAGCATATGGCAGAAAGGGACGACTTTAGCCTCACTACACTGCGACCGTGGCCGGCTCCAAGGGCAGCGAACGTGTCCTCGTGGTGGATGACGACGAGCCGCTGGCGCGGGTCATGGCTCGCACCCTGCGCAGCCGCGGGTTCGAGTGCGACGTGGCCCTGAGCGCCGCGGAGGCTCGCCGCCTCTTCGAGGGACAGGATTACGCGGTCGCCCTGCTCGATGTTCGGCTTCCCGACGAGTCGGGGTACGGCTTGCTCGAGGAGCTCCGCTCGACCCGGCCCAACACGGCCGTGGTCATGATCTCGGGGGTCGACGACGCCGAGCTCGGTAGGGCCGCGCTCGAACATGGCGCATTCGCGTACCACGTCAAGCCCGTGGGCGCCACTCAGCTCTACCTCCTCGTCGTCAACAACTTGCGCCGGCGCAGCCTCGAGCTGGACAACCGTGCCAACCTCGACCGTCTGGAGGGCATGGTCGCGGAGCGCATGGAACAGATGCGCCGAGCCGCGGAGCTCCAGGCGGGAATGCTCCCGGCCTCGCCTTTCAAGGAGGACGGGTTTGAGATCGCCGCGCATCTCACCGCGGCGCGTGAGATCAGCGGCGACTTTTACGACTGGTACCGCGCGGGCGAAGGCCGCATCGCGGTGACGCTGGGCGACGTGATGGGCAAGGGCCTCCCCGCGTCGCTGATGATGGCCACCGCGCGCGCCGCGCTGCGCGGCGTGGCGGGTGTCGAGCCGCTCGAGACCGGGATCAAGCAGGCAGCCGGCGTGATGTCAGCGGCGCTCGAGGTCAACCACGCATACGTGACGGTCTTCCACTGCACGTTCGACCCTCGGACGGGGCAGCTCGATTACGTAGATGCAGGGCACGGCCATGCGCGCCTGCTTCGCGGGGCGACGGCACAGGAGCTGCTTGAACATCGCAGCGCACCGATCGGCATCTTTCCCGACACGCAGTTCGTCGCGGGCCGGGTATCACTCGAGCCGGGGGACTCGCTGGTGGTCTTCTCTGACGGCCTGCTCGACCTGCGGCCAGACCTTGCAACGAAGGAGGTCCAGCTTCCCTACGAGGCGCGCCGCGCGGGCACGGCGCAGGAGATGGTCGACATCCTGGCCCAAGGCGCGCGGGACAGGGACCTGTTCGACGATGTGACGGTCCTCGCTCTGAAGCGGCTTTAAGTGTCCAGAGTGGGGCTGTAGGCCGGATTCACTCCGGCCGTCCCCCCAGCGTGCAGGTCCTACCGGCGGCCAGGCCTCCATTGAGAGAGGAGGGGGCTCTCGGGGGAGGACATTTCTGTCCTCACCCGCGCTTTTACACGGCCTCTTTAGTCGCGAGCCAGCGTTCGAGCACGGCTGCGACGACGTGCAGCTTCACGGGCTTGGAGATGTGGTCGTCCATGCCCGCGGCGAGACATTTTTCGCGCTCTCCCGCGATGACGTCCGCAGTCATGGCGATGATCGGCACCCGCCTGCCACCGCGCTCGTCGTGCCGGATCTGCCGGCTTGCTTCGTAGCCGTCCATCTCAGGCATCTGGCAGTCCATGAGCACGGCGTCGTAGTGGCCCTTCGCCAGCATGCTCACCGCCTCCGCCCCCGTCGCGGCGACATCGCCACGGTAGCCGAGCCGCTCGATCATGCGGAGCGCAACCTTCTGGTTCGCCGCGTTGTCGTCCACGACCAGCACGCGAGCGCCACGTCCACGCGGCGCGAAAACGTGTGGCTCGGCATCGACGCCTGAGCCCCGCGCCGCCAGCACGGTCTGCAGCACGTCGAAGAGCTGAGAGGGACGCACCGGCTTGACGATCTCCACATCGACGCCCCCGATCGCAGTTTCCGAATGGCCTGCCGACGTCAGCATGATCAACGGCAGCTCGCGCAAACCCTCGTCGTCGCGCATCGATGCGGCGACGGCCGCGCCATCCATGTCGGGCATCATCAGGTCGACGATCGCGACCTCGAACCTTTCCTCGCCGCTTGCCGCCCGGCGCATCTCGCGGAGCGCCTCGTGGCCCGTGGCGAAACCGCGCGCGTTCATGCCCCAGGAAGCCAGGTATCGCTCGAGGATGGTCCGGTTGGTCTGGTTGTCGTCGATGACCGCGACTTTCGTCCCGGTCAGGCGTGCGCTCGGGCGCGCCGCCCGAGGTTTCGAAGCCGCTTCTCGGAAAAGCGCGGTGAACCAGAACCGGCTCCCCTTGCCCTTCTCGCTGGAGACGCCGATCTCGCCTCCCATGAGCTGCGCGAGCATGCGAGCGATCGCAAGCCCAAGACCTGTCCCGCCATGGCGCCGCGTGGTCGAGCTGTCGAGCTGCGAGTACACCGCGAAAATTCGCACCGCCTCTTCCTCGGTCAGGCCAACGCCGGTGTCGGCGACCTCGAACTCGACGGCGACCCCCGGTCCGTTCGTCTCGTGAGGCCGCGCGCGCACCACGACCTCGCCCGAATCCGTGAACTTGACCGCGTTGCCGATCAGGTTGATCAGGACCTGCCGCAGACGGCCTGGGTCCCCGATCACCAGCTGGGGCACGTCGGGCTCGACGTCAAGTACCAGCTCGATCCCCTTGTTGGCCGCCGCCTCGGCGTACAGCTCGACCGCCTCCTCGACCACGTAGCGTGGGCTGAACTCGAGAGTTTCTAGCCGCACCCGGCCGGCCTCGATGCGCGAGAAGTCGAGGATGTCGTTGATGATCTCGAGCAGGGCGTCACCGGAGGCGCGGATCGTCTCTGCGTACTCCCTCTGCTCTGGCGTCAGGTCCGTCTCCATCAACAGGCCGGTCATGCCGATCACACCGCTGAGCGGGGTCCGGATCTCGTGGCTCATCGTGGCGAGGAACTCGGACTTGAGGCGGGTCAGCTCCTGCAGGTCCTGGTTGCGCTGCGAGAGGTCGGACAGCAGCACCGACTTCTCGACCTCGGCCTTGATCGCAACCTGGCGGTTCTGCTCCAGCTGCGTGACGACGCGGCGGACCAGGATGCCGAACACGACCAGCGACAGCGCTTCGAGCACCGCGGCGGCCGGATCGCCTGAGGCGGGGTTGACAAAGGTGACCAGGACGAGGTCCGCGATCGACAGCGCCGCGCCGATCGCGAACTCGAGAGTCGTGTAGTAAAGGGCAAGGAAGATCAGCGGCAGCAGCACGAACGGGAAGGACCGCACGATGCTCAGTCCGAACTGGATCTCGAGCGCGAAAGCGACGGCGAGGCCGCCGATCGGCGAGACGGCGTGCAGATAGCGCGGGATGCGCTCCCAAGGCAGCACGACGAGCGCGCTTCCAAGCATGGTGATGACCACGGAGGCGGCCACCCCGTAAGCGGTGCCGTCTGCCCAGAGCGGGTACAGGGCGAGCACAAAGCCGCCGATGACCGGGATCGCGGTGACGAAGCCGTTGCGGGCGGGGGTGTCGATCTCCGCGAGCGGGATCAGGACAAGCGCCACGCCCACGGCCATGGCGCCGCCAAGGGCGAGCGACGTCGTGACGGCCGCGAATCCGTGGAGGCTGACCAGGCCGACGATCGCGAGCCCGAGGAACGGGTAGACGCGCCGGCTCAGTCCTTCGGCCTCCAGCGGGGTGCTGAGTTGATTCAAGACGGCAGCCGGGCGGAAGCTTACACAAGGTAGCTTGCTTTGTAAGGCACCCTCTCCCCTCAGGGGAGAGGGATCAGGGGTGAGGGGCGTGCGCTGAGTTGGCGCGAACTTGTTTTAAGGGGGGCTGAACCGGCCCGGTCCGTCGATACACTTTGGGGCCTGCGCACCTTCCACTCCGCCAGGGGGGGCGAGGCAAGAGGGGTTTTGCCAGGGGCCGGCTCGGAGTCTGTCACGTGGACTCGGGTCCTGGTGCGCCGTGCCACGCCGTTTGCGGCGCTGGCGGCAATCTTCGCGGTCCAGACTTTGGCCGACGCGCAGCCGGTGGTCGCGTTCCCGCTCTACCTGGCCGTGGTCCTGCTCGTGTCGCTCCAGCAGAACCGAGCCGAGTCGATCGCGGTCGCCGTGGCCGCGGCCATGGCGGTGCTGTTCAGGCCGCTTGCGAATCCGGGCCAGGCGTCCGACCTCGCTTCAGCGGTGCTGCTGGGCGCGGTGCTGCTGGGCGTGGCCATCACGATGAGCCTGCTGAGCCGGCACTCGCGCGAAAGCGCGGCGGAGACGCAGCGCCGGCTCCACGAGCTCGCCGCGTCCGAGCGCCGCCTGCGCGCCACCCTGGATTCGGCCGGCCTCGGGCTGGGGCTGGCCGACCTCGACGGCAGGTGGATGCAGGTCAACGAGCCGCTCGCCGTCATCCTCGGCCGCGGCCGCGACGAGCTGACGCAGATCACGCTGGCCGAGCTCACCGCCGAGCAGGATCGCCCCGCGCTGGCCGGCGCGCTCGCGCTGCTGCGCAGCGGCGACCTCGTGCGCTGGGAGGGGGATCTCAACCAGGCGCGGCCTGACGGATCGCTGGTGCCGGTGTCGCTTCTGATCGCGAAGCTTCCGAACACGGCAACCGGCGAACCGCTTCTTCTCGTCCAGGAACGCGACAGCTCTGCGGCCAGGCGCATCGACGCGCTGCGAGATTGCGCTGACGCGGTCCGCCAGGTCATCGTCACCTCGGCTGGGGTCGAGCACGCGATCTCGCAGATGCTCAGCGCCTTCTGCAACCACCTCCAAACAAGCGTGGCACTGTACTGGGCGGTCGATTCCGGTGCTCAGGCGATGCGGGTGCGCCAGGCAGCGACCGCACCGGATGCGGTGCTCGAGGGTTTCGTGCACGCCAGCCGAGGCCTCTCGGTTGCGAGCGGAGTCGGGCTTGTCGGCCGTGTCTGGCAGGCCGGCCTGCTTTCGGCCGAGGATGACCTCGAGCGAGCGCCCGACTACGACCGCCTCGGCGCTGCTCGCTCAGCCGGACTTCGCTCGGCGCTCGCGTTTCCGGTCGTAGACGGCGGCGAGGTGGTCGGAGTCGTCGAGCTCTTGGCCGACCGGGTGCGAAGTCCAAGGGATGACGAGGTGACGATGCTCGCGGGCGCCGGTGTCGAGATCGGCCAGTTCATCCGCCGCGCCGAGACCTCCCAGGCGCTGCGCCGCAGCGAGGCCGACCACCGCGCGATATTCGAGCGCTCGCCTATCGGCATCGCGCGAATCAGCGGCGACGGCGAGCTGGTGGAGGCCAATCCGGCGCTCCTCCAGATACTCGAGCACGACGCCGAATCGATGCGCGCCACCGTGTGGCCGGACCTGATGCGCGCCTACGACCAGGCGGCATCGCGCCAGCGCAAAGCGACATTTCTCGCCGGGATCACCGACGGCAGCAGCGTCCAGGTGCGTGCGGCGACGGGCGCGGGGAACTGGCTCTGGCTGCAGCTGACCGCGACCTCGATCCCCGACTCGAGCGGCCGGCCCGAGCATGTGCTGCTGATGATCGAAGACGTCACGACCGTCCGCGAGACGGCGGACAAGCTGGCCGAGGCGCTCGAAGCGCAGCGCGAAGCGAACGTCAACCTCGAAAAGATCGACTCCACCAAGAGCGAGTTCCTCAGCATCGTCAGCCACGAGTTCCGGACCGCCCTGACCGGCATCCAGGGTTTCAGCGAGCTCATCCGGGACGGCGGGCTGGAGCCGGACGAGGTGCGCGCCTACGGCGGCTACATATTCAATGACGCGGACCGGGTGAACCGCCTGATCGGCGACATGCTCGACCTTGACCGCATGGAGTCGGGCCGCATGACGATGCGGACGGCCGACGTCGACATCAACGACATCCTGATGGAGGCGATCGCCCGCACGACCTCCTCGGCCGTCAACGTCGAGTTCAAGTCCGACCTCGACCCGCGACTGCCAATCGTGGCCGGTGATCGCGACCGGCTGATCCAGGTGATCAGCAACCTCGTCAACAACGCCGTCAAGTACTCGCCCGAGGGCGGCACCGTCACCCTGACGAGCCGGGCGGAGGGACATTTCGCCCTGGTCAGCGTCACCGACACGGGCATCGGCATCCCACCGGAAGACATCGGGCACGTCTTTGAACGGTTCCGCCGGGTCCGGAGCGGGATCGCGCAGTCGATTCCCGGGACTGGGCTCGGCCTCACGATCGTTAAGCAGATCGTGGAGATGCACGGGGGCAAGATCTGGGTGGAGAGCGCGCTGGGCCATGGCTCGTCGTTCCACTTCACGGTCCCGCTCACCCCCGAAGGCGCCGGCGCCATGCAGCTCCGGCATGCCTGAGGTCGGTGCCAATGGCATGCGAGCCTTCACGGTTCTCGTGGCGGACGACAACGAGGTCGCGCAGCGACTCTGCAAGCGCGTGCTGGAGAAGGCGGGGTATCCGGTGCTGATCGCGGCGGACGGCTTGCAAGCCGTTGACATCGCGCTGAAGGAGCGGCCGGCGATGATCCTGATGGACGTCGCGATGCCAGGCATCGACGGGCTCGAGGCGATGCGGCGGATCAAGACCGAGATCCCGACGATGCCCATCGTGATCGCCAGCGCGCACTCGATGTCGAGCGACCGCGACCGGTTCCTGGCCGCCGGCGCCGACAATGTGCTGAGCAAGCCGTTCCGGCTAGCCGACCTGATCTCGATCGTCGACGGACTGGCGAGCACGAAGTGAAAGACCTTACCGGGACTCGCCTCAGCCAGTACGAGATCGTCGAGCGCCTTGGCGGTGGCGGGATGGCCGTGGTGTATCGCGCGGTCCAGCAGCCGCTCGGGCGCGAGGTCGCGCTCAAAGCCCTGTCGTCAGAGCTGTTCCAGGACGACGGTTTCGTCAAGCGCTTCGAGACTGAGGCCAAGACGCTGGCCAAGCTCGACCACCCGAACATCCTGCCCATCTACGACTTCGAGGTCATCGACGGCAACGCGTTCCTGACCATGCCCCTGATCCGGGGCGGCACGCTGCGTGACATCCTCAACCGCGGTCCGCTCGACGCCCTCACCACATGGCGCTACATCCGGGAGATCGGCGACGGGCTGCAGCATGCGCACGACGCCGGCATCGTGCACCGCGACCTCAAGCCGACCAACGTGCTGATCCACGCGGACGGCCGGGCCATGCTGGCCGACTTCGGCCTCGCGCGCGGCGCGGGCCAGCCGACCCACCTCACCACGATCGGCCTGGCGATCGGAACCCCCGGCTACATGGCGCCAGAGCAGGTGATGGGGCACGACGTCGACAAGCGCGCGGACATCTACGCGATGGGCGTCCTGACGTTCGAGATGCTGACCGGCCGGCTGCCGTACATCGGGTCCAACCGGATGGAGGTGGCGTACGCGACGGTGAACGCGGAGATCCCGTCCGCCGTCAAGATCAACCCGAACCTGCCGGACGAGCTGGACCAGCTCCTGCAGAAGGTGCTGGCCAAGCTCCCCGACAAGCGCCCGCAGACGGTCCGCGAGCTGCTCGCGCAGATGGCGCGGCTGCCCCAGCGCAGGACGTCACCGCCAGGCGTGCCTGCGGCCGGGCAGGTGGCTGCCTCCAGCCCGGCGGGCGGAGCCGCCGTGCTGCCCCGCCCCACCACAGGCGCGGGCGGTCCGGACACCGCGTCGATGCGGGCCGTGCCGTCATCTCCGCCCGCCCCGCCGCCCCCGATCCTCCACGGTTCGCCTCCGCCGACGCCGACCGCCGCCGGCTATTCGACGATCCGCACGCTCGAGCTGATGGGGGTGCGGCCCGCGAGAGCGCGAGGTCGATTCATCCTCAACTCCTACTTCAGCAACTTCGTGCACGTGGCCCGTGACGTGACCGGCGACCGGTGGCCGGAGGTCGCCTACGCAGCAGGACTCGTCCAGTACATCGAGCAGGACGCGGCGCACGACGACCAGCTCGCGTCGCCGGTGGAGTCGTTGAGCCGGCTGAACGAGGCGTTCGAGACGATCTACGGGCCGGAGTCGGAAGACATGATCCGGGCCTGGGGCCGGCGCGCAACGGAGCGGTGGCTGGCCGAGGGCCGGCATGGCCTGGGGGGCGCAAGGCGCTTTGTCCCGGGGCGCCAGCGCAAGCTCGCGGGAGTCGTCAAGAACTTCAGCGAGGCGATGGACAACGTGCGCGGCGAGCACACGCATTCGTGGCTGCAGGTCGACGAGCACCAGTTCTGGCTCGTCCATTTCTCCAACATGTTCGCGCTGGGTCGGATCAAGACCGTGAAGTCATGCCACGTGTGGACGTCGGCCATTGAGACGATCCTGCGATGGGCCGGGCTCGCGAACGACTGGTACGTCGAAGAGGTCGAGTGCGGATCGGTGACGGGCACGTTCGACTGTGCGTTCGCGATTCGCTCGGCGGAGCAATAGCCGGCTCCGACGACTTCGTTCTCAGTCCGCACCGCTGGCGTCAGGCGTGCGGAATTCGCCCGATGGAACGGCACCGCTGGCGTCAGACGTGCGGAATCGGAGGGGCTGTCTCGTCCGGGCATCGCCGGAACCATCTGGGTTCCCTCTCATACGTGGGGAAGGCCCTCCACCGGGGGGCAGAGGACCTTCAGAAAGGAGGGAGGGCTTGGTCAAGCGCCAAAACTGGCGCCAAAATCCATATTACCCCGAGCGCTCTTGACCGCGGCCGGGTTCAGTCCTCTCTTACATTCTCTATGTGGCCCGATTCGCGATCGACGTGACCGCCTGCTGGCGGCCCCAACGGGTGGGCATGCTGACCGTGGCGGTCGAGCTCTCCCGGGCGTTGGTCGCTGCGGGTCGGGCGTCCGACGATTTCGTGCTGCTCTGCAGCAGGGAGCGCCCTTCCTCACTCCAGGACCTCGAGTGCGAGGCGGTGCTCGCCCCGTACCGGCACGAGCTCGCCTTGAAATGGCGGTGGCTGCCCGGCGTCGAGCCCGAGCTGGAGAGCGACGCGATCCTCTATCCGTACTGGCCCAGCCCGCCTTTTCGCCGCACGGGTGCGCCGCCGGCGGCGATCTTCGTCCACGACCTCGCGTTCCGCCTGCGCCCCGCCGAGGTGCCATGGCAGCAGCGGCTGTACTTCCGCGCAGTTCTTCCGCCGGCCCTGCGCCAGGCAGACGCCGTCCTCGTCCCTTCCGAGTCGACGCGGCGTGACCTGCTGCAGCTTTACCGCACCCCGGGCCTCGAGCAGAAGGTCCAGGTCGTCCCGGAGGGATTGCCCCCCAAGGCTCCTGCGCGACCGCTCCCGGAGGGCCTGGAGCCAGGGTTCATCCTGGCGGTCGGGACCGTCGAGCCGCGCAAGAACTATCCCCGGCTGCTAGCCGCGTATCGCACGCTGCGCGGCCGCATGGCTGCGCCGCCGCAGCTCGTCATTGCGGGCCGGCCCGGTTGGGCATACGGGGACACGATCCAGCGCATCGCGGCGGAGCCCGGCGTCCGCTACCTCGGTCACGTCGACGAGCCAACGCTCGAAGCCCTTTACCAGTCCGCGGCGGTGCTGGCCTACCCAAGCCTCTACGAGGGATTCGGGCTGCCGCTGCTCGAGGCCATGGCGCACGGAGTGCCGGCGGTCGTCGGATCGGCGGGCGCGCTGCCCGAGCTTGCGCTGGGCGCTGCCCTCTCGGTCAACGCGGAAGATCCGAACGACATCGCGGCAGGGTTGGAGCGATTGCTGACCGACGAGGGAATGCGCAAGAAGCTGGGCGAGGAAGGAATGCGGCGCGCCGCGGGCTACAGCTGGGCGAGTGCCGCGGAGCGGACCCTCGATGTCCTGCGGCGAATCTCTCGCCGCCCTGAACGGAAGGTGGCTTAGCCGACCAGCTCCTGAAAGCGCGGGTCGTCTCGCAGCGTCGTGAAGTCGGGGTCCTCCGCCGCGGACTGCTTCATGTCCGCGCGCGTCGACAGGACTTCCTCGAGCAGGTCGAGGGCTTCGTCCCCCCGGCCCTGGCGTGCGCGCGCACACGCGAGGTTGTACCGCGCCGTGTTCATGATGATCGGCGGCGCCGCGGCGTCCTGCATGTCCGCGTGCATCTCCTCGAAGAGCTGGTTCGCGCGGTCCTGTTCGCCGTTCTCGCGCAGGTACTCGAACATGTGGATGCGAGGATGCACGTAGCTGTTGCGAAGCACTGCTTCGGTGGTGTTCCTGGACGTGAACCACGGAAAGGGTTGCTCGCCGAGGCGCACGTAGAGCTCGATGAGCTCGCCCAGCAGGTGGTCTGACCGCGCTGCGGCGTCGGTCAGCGGTGTGCCGATTCCGTTGGGCAGCTCCGCGTCGTTGGCCTCATCGATGTTCGCCGGCGGCGGCGTGAGTGACCGTCCTGCTTCGACGTCGGCAAAGGCGTTGCGCAGCCTTTCTCGCCACATGCCGACGTGGAAGAGGACGAGCGAGGCCGACCATCCTTTCGGCGCCGACTCCTTGTGGCGCGCCGTGTCGACGAAGTCCTGCTCCGCCTTGCGCTCGGCTTCGAGCGCGCGACGGACGGCGTCGACCTCAGGCAGGGGTCATGTCCAGGGTCTGCGTGCCCTTGAAGGTGATCGGCCCGGTGAGGCCTGGAGTCGAGGCTCCGGCGGCCATGTTCAGTGTCATGGTGGCATCGACCGTGCCGGTGGAGTGGGTCTTGAGCACGCGGTGAGCGCCCGCGTCGATCCACGACGTCACATCGGAGACGGCGGACCCGCTCATGGTGATGCCCTCCATCCCCGACGCGCCGGTGGACGGAAACAGCGGCGTCCCTGACTGGCCCGCCATCGTGGACATGTCGATGTTGAGGTTGAAGGTCGAGTTGATCTTGCTTTCCACCACGGCGGCGTTCACGCTGCCGACGTTCTCGTCGCGAAGGTACTTGTTGCTCGACGTGGTGTGACTCGATCCGGTGCCAAAAGGATTCGGTTGGTCATAGCTCTTCGACCATGTGTCACCGGGTTTCACTGGGGTGTCCGGCAGCAAGGCAGTCACCAGTCCGCCCTCGGATCCGGTCATGCCGGGCAGAGTGTTGTTGCCGAAGGTGCTGCCGTTGATGCTGACGACTCGCCCGTCCGACGCGATCTTCATATCCACGTTGGTGGTGGTGGTCGTCGTCGTCGTGTTGGTGGTGCCGTTCACGGTCATCTTCAAGGACATGTTGGTCACCGCCACCGACACGTCGGCGGTGCCGCTCGAATCGACCGACTTCACGGTCAGGGTTTCTTTTGCGCTGATGTCCATGTTCAGCGGAATCGACAAGCCTTGCGCGCCGACCGTGTACTTGAACACAGCGTGGAAGTTGTACTTGTACGTGTCGCCCGCCTTGTACGCGAGGGAGATGGCGTGCGCCTGGGCGCCCCCGATCGAACCGCACGCGGCGACGAGGAAGAACGCGAGGAGCGCAAGCCGCTTCACGGCCCCAGCATAGTCGCCGGTCTCGCTAACGCCGCCGTCTTATCAAGCAGCTGTTTGGGGAGCGGTTTCCGACGCCTCCTGAGGCGCGACCGTGGCCTGCGGCTGGGGAGGCGCGACCGGGACGATCTGGCGAAAGCGACGGACCGCTTCCTCCCATTTCGCCAGCATCGCGGCGGCCTTGTGGCTGCCCGTGCGGCGCAGGTGCTCCTCGACGACCGCCCTGAGCTCGTCGACGTCTTCCGCCGGCACGTCCCGAGCCACCACGCTGTCAACGTTCAGCTGGCGGAAGTCGAGCGCGTAGGCGACCCCGCCGGTCATGCCGGCGCCCGCGTTCCAGCCGACCTGTCCCAGGGCGACGGCCACGCCGCCTGTCATGTACTCGCAGAAGTGGTCGCCCGCGCCCTCGACGACCGCGATCGCCCCAGAGTTGCGCACGCAGAATCGTTCTCCAACCCGGCCCGCGATGAAGAGCTTGCCTCCGGTCGCGCCGTAGCAGATGGTGTTACCCGCGAGCACCGGATCGTCCCCGCCGTCACGCGCGAATGGCTTGATCGCTATCACTCCGCCGCCCATGCCCTTGCCGACGTAGTCCTGCGCCTCTCCTTCGAGCCTCAGCTCGACGCCGTCGTCGAGAAACGCGCCGAAGCTCTGGCCCGCGCTGCCCTGGTATTCGCGATGGTCACCTGACACCAGGGAAGCGCCGACCGTTCTGCGCGAGTTGTCGATCTGTCCGCTCGGCGGCGCCGCGCCCGGAGCATCTCCATTGCAGCTCCAGGACCGGCGCCGAGGCAGAGAGGAGTCGGTCGGCGTCAGGACGAAGGAGAGGTCGAGCCTGCTGTCGGGAACCTGGTCGAGCAGCTCGACGCGGCCGACCACCTCCTGCAGGCTGCGCGCACCAATTCGCGCGAGGTGCTCGCGCACCTCGCCGGCGATCAGGAACAGGTAGTTGACGACGTGCTCCGGTCGCCCTGCGAACTTCGCGCGCAGGTCTTCGCGCTGGGTCGCGATGCCGGTGGGGCAGGTGTTGAGGTGGCACTGCCTCGCCATGTCGCAGCCGAGCGCGACCAGGACTCCGGTGCCGAATCCGAACTCCTCCGCTCCCAGGGCGGCCGCGATGACGATGTCGCGGCCGCTGCGCAGGCCGCCGTCCGTGCGCAGGGTGACGCGCTCACGCAGCCGGTTGGCGACGAGCACCTGCTGCGCCTCGGCCAGGCCGAGCTCCCAGGGCGAGCCCGCGTTCTTGATCGAGGACAGCGGCGAGGCGCCCGTGCCCCCATCGTGGCCCGAGATGAGGATGTAGTCCGCGTGGGCCTTCGCCACGCCCGCGGCGATGGTGCCGACGCCGGCTTCAGAAACCAGCTTCACGCCGATCCGCGCGCGCGAGTTCACCGTCTTGAGGTCGTGGATGAGCTGCGCGAGGTCTTCGATCGAGTAGATGTCGTGGTGCGGCGGCGGCGAGATCAGCTGCATGCCGGGCTGCGCGTGGCGCAGGCGCGCGATGAGGCTCGTGACCTTCAGACCCGGCAGCTGCCCGCCCTCACCGGGCTTGGAGCCCTGCGCGATCTTGATCTCGAGCTCGTCCGCGCGCTTGAGGTATCGAGGTGTCACCCCGAAGCGTGCGGACGCAACCTGCTTGACCCTGTTGTCGCGCCGCAAGCCGTCTGCGTCGTAGTAGGTGTCCGGGTCCTCGCCGCCCTCGCCGGAGTTGGAGCGGGCCCCGAGCTGGTTCATCGCGATGGCGAGCGCTTCGTGCGCCTCGGGCGAGAGCGCGCCGAGCGACATCGCGGTGCTGACGAACCGCTTGACTATCTCGGCCGCCGGTTCCACATCTTCGAGCGGAACCGGCTCTCTGCATTCCTCAATCTGGATCAGCTCGCGCAGCGACTGCGGCTGGCCCATGCTCGACAGGCGCCGCCACTCCCGGTATGCCTCGGGGTCGGCGGTCTGTGCCGCCTTCTGGGCGGTGCGCACCGCGAGTGGGTTGTACGCGTGGTGCTCGCCGGCCTTGCGGAAGCGCATGCGGCCGTGATCCGGCATCGCCGTGGGTCGCGAGCGAGCGATTCGGTCCAGGTCCGCCAGGTCAGCGCCGCCGATTCGCGAAGGCACAGCCGGGAAGCAGAGCTCCATCACCTCGGCGCCGAGCCCGAGCGCCTCCAGGACCTCTGCCCCACGGTAGCTGGCGACGGTGGAGATGCCCATCTTCGCCATGACCTTGAGCAGACCGGTCTCCAGCGCCTTGCGATATTTGGCAATCGCCTCTTCCCCGCTTGGCGGGGAAGTACCCGGCGCAGCCGGGGGATGGGGCTGAGCCGCGGTGGCAAAAGCGAGATATGGATGAACCGCGGTCGCGCCGATCGTGATCAGGCAGGCGAGGTCGTGCACGTCCACGGCGTCACCGGCGATGGCGACGATGTCGGTGGCCATGCGCCGCCCGGTCGCCAGGAGGTGCGAATGCACCGCGCCCACAGAAAGTGCCATCGGAATGGGGAGCCGTGCGCCCCCACCCCGGCGGTCGCTCAGCGCGATGACGCCGTCCAGCGTCTCCGCTTCGCGTCTCAGTCGCTCCAGCGCGTCGCGCAGCGTCTCGTCGGGCGCGTAGGTTGCGTCGAGCACCGTCGCGTCCTGCAGCACCCGCGCCAGCTCGGCCGCGGCCAGCACCGGCGACTCCAGCTCCAATAACTTTCCGTCTGTTGGCACAGCGGGATGGTGCCTTCGCAGCAGCTCGCGGTCCGCGCCGCCCTCCGGCTCGAGCGTGAGGCGCCGCGCGCCGAGCAGCGTGCGCAGCGACATCACCGCCTTTTCGCGCAGCGGATCGATCGCTGGATTGGTGACCTGCGCGAATCGCTGCCGCAGGTAGCCGTAGATCCGCCGCGGTGTCCGGCCCAGCGGCGCGATCGGGATGTCGTCGCCCATCGAGTACACGGGCTCGGCGGCCCACTCCGCCATCACTTCGACCACGAACTTGACGTCCTCGAAACCCCAGCCGTTAAGCGCGTGCTGCCCCGGCACGTCTTCGAGCGGTTCGAGGTCGACGTGGTGTCGCTCCACCGGCACGAGCACCCGGTCCGCCAGCAGGCTGTAGTCATGGCGCGCCGCGGCGCGCTCCTTGGCATCCGCATCGCGGAGCAGCGAACCGTCGCGCGTGTCGACCAGCAGCATCTGACCCGGACCGAGCCTGCCGCGTTCGACGACCTCTTCGGGAAGCATCGTGACGACCCCCGCCTCCGACGCCGCGGCGACCAGCCCGCTGCGTGTGCGCTGCCAGCGCAGGGGCCTCAGCCCGTTGCGATCGAGGGCCGCGCCGACGACGATGCCGTCGCTGAAGGCAAGCGCGGCGGGTCCGTCCCACGGCTCGAAGCGGATCGACTGGTAGCGGTAGAAGTCGCGCACCGGGGCGGCGAGGTCGCCGCGTCCCTCCCAGGCTTCTGGCACGAGGCTCATCAGCGCCTCGCTGACCTCCCAGCCGCGATGGACCAGCAGCTCGAGCGCGTTGTCGAGCGACGCCGAGTCCGATCCCTCCCGCCAGATCGCTCCGCGGAGCTCGGGCTCGAGCTCGGGTTCCCTAGCCCGCATCCACGCCCGGTTACCGGTGACGGTGTTGATCTCGCCGTTGTGCGCGAGCATGCGGAACGGTTGCGCGAGCCGCCAGTCCGGCATCGTGTTGGTCGAGTAGCGCTGGTGGAAGACGGCGAGCCGGCTCTCGCACGCCGGGTCCCTGAGGTCGAGATAGAAGTCAGCGAGCCGCGTGCCCGCCATCAGCCCCTTGTAGACGAGGGTCCGGCTCGAGCACGACGCGATGTACATCCTCACGCTATGCTCCTCGGCGTTCTGCTCGGCCCGGCGCCGGGCGAGGTAGAGCCGGCGCTCCCATTCATCGGCGTCGAGCCCCGGGTTTTCGACCAGGCCGTGCCAGATCGCCGGCATCGTCTCGCGTGCCCGCGCTCCGAGACTTTCGGGGTCGATGGGCACGGCTCGCCAGCCGACCACCTGCATGCCTGAGGCGCCGATAGCGCCTTCGACCGTGGCGCAGGCGCGCTCGTCCCACCCGAAGACCGCGACGACCGCATACGCACCGCCGAGCAGGCGTCGCGGAACCTGGATCAGCAGTCCCGCCCCGTCGCCGCTCTTGCCGTCCGCGTCGAGGCCGCCGCGGTGGGCAAGGCGCGCAAGGGCGGTCACGCCGAGGCTGACCACCTCATGGCCGAGCTCGGGCGTGGCGACGAAACCCATGCCGCAGGCGGCCCGGGATGCGGGGAGCTCCCCGGGCCAGGCAAGGCGCGATCGACTCAGGGCGGGGGGCACTGAACCGGAAGGCTACGGGGAGTCGCCGGTGCGGGCTAGTGCGCCGTTCACAAAAGGTGCGCCGAATTTGTTATGCGATCACTACATCCCGAGGAGAGACTGGACGCGAAGCGCAACCGACAGGTTCAGGCGGGTCTCGGGGTCTTCGAGGTCGAGCCCGGTGATCTCCCGGATCCGTTCGAGGCGGTAGCGCAGCGTGTTGGGATGGACGCGCAACCGCTGCGCCGCCTGCTGCAGCTCCCCTGTTTCGAGGTAGGCGCGCAGGGTGGAGACGAGCGCACCTTTGCGCGCGCTGTCGTGCTGGATCAGCGGGCCGAGGTGCCGCCGGCTGTAATCGACCAGCCGCTCGTCGCTGACCGCCGCGAGCAGGCCCGTGAGTCCCAGCTCGGGCACGGCCACCACCTGACTCCATCGCTTGAAGCGGGCCAGCGATTCCATCACCGAGGTGACCTCGCGCAGCGCCCCAGCGACCGCGGAGGGCGCCTCAATCGGCGCGCTGAACCCCACCGAGACCGTGAACCCAGGTTTCCAGTCCGCGATCGCCTGCCGGATCTGCAGCCCGAGAGCGTGACTTCGCGCCTGGTGGTCGGCGACCTCGGTGCCGAGCGGCAGCAGGGCGACTACCTGGTCCGAGCGGCCCTGCACCAGCGCCCGCGGATAGGTCGCGCGGACCACAGCGGTGACCCGGCGCAGGAACTCCCGCTTGAGGGCCTGGATCGCGTCCTCCGAGATCTGGCGGGCCTTGTTGAAGCCGCGAAAGTCGTCGATGTCGACCAGCACGACGATGTGGCTGCCATGCAGCGGGTAGCCGAGGTGGCGGGCGCGACGCTGCGCCGCTGCCTCGTCGCCGTACGTGCCGTGGAGGAGGTCCTCGAGGTACTCGCCGCGCACGCGTCCCTCGACCTCGGAGAGCTCGCGCTCCTTGGCGATCGACAGCGCAAGTACCAGGGCGGCCTGCTCGATGGCCATGAAGGCCAGCTCCTCATTGTGCGGCGGGTGATCCAGGATCGAGATGTAGCCGAGCACCTGGTTGGAGGCGAAGATCGGCGCGATCAGGCGCTCGCGCGACATGCCGAGGTGCGGGAACGCCGGCACCTTGACGGGCCCACGCTTGGCCTCGACCTCGCGCAGTATGCGCTGGATCTGCGGGTCGAACAGGACACGCTGCGGCGTGCCCTGGCGAAGGATCGTCTCCTTGCGGTGAGGGTCGGCGCTGCCGCCCGCATGGGCGAGCAGGTGGAAGCTGGCGTCCTCGACGACGACGGCGCTCTCGAGCAGATCGGCGAGAGTGCGGCAGATCTCGTTTACGCCCTTGCCGTCGAGGACGAGTTCGGTGAACCGGTGGTGGATCTCGATCGAGCGCTTCAGGCGCCAGTGCTCAGCGTTGATGATGCGTTCGAGCAGTGGGGTCATCAGGTCGACGAACTGGACGTCCGACGGGATGGTGAACAGCGGGACCTTGAGCCGGTCCGCCTCGGTGACCATCTCGGGCGGCAGCGTGCGCATGTACGGAAGGGGCCTCACGACCAGGCCCGCGCCGCCCGAGTCCGCGATGCGGGCGACCAGCCGGATCTGCGCCGACGGGTCGTCCTTGATCGGGAATCCGCTGGTGAACATCAGGTCGCCCGCGCGCGGCTTCACCTCCGGCGTCTCCATTAGCCGGACCCATTCGACCTGCCGGTCCAGCCCCTCTGCGCCGGCGACGAGCTTCGCCTGGGCGAGCACCGATTGCATCGCCTCGCGCACGGTCGGCCTGGGTTCCTGGACCTCTTCCTCGGCCCGCTTCGCACCCACTATTGGAAGCTTAGGGTGTGGTCGGGGGACAGGCAAGCCAGGCTTAAGGTTGTGCCCCGCGCACTAGAAGGACTTCGACGCACCGCGTTACCGTCCGAACATGAGCTTCGAGGCCCCGCCCTGCGACCGGCACGACGACGCGAGCGTGTCGATGCGGCTGCGCACGATGCACTCCGACGTATCGCGGCCCGACGTGGTGGTCGGTTTGTTCGAGTGCCCCGAGTGCGGGCACGAGCGCTGGCTGCCGATCAAGACAACCTACGAGGACAGCGAGGCGGCCGTCCCGGCGGCCTAGGGGTTTAGCTCAGCCCCTCCGGCGCTGCCCCATCCCCGCCGCAAGCGGCGGTACTTCCCCACTATGTGGGGAAGAGCCACCTCCCCATGAATGGGGAGGACACTAGTTTCGGGCGATCAGCTCGCGCAGCACGAGCGGCAGGATGCCGCCGTGGTGCAGGTAGCCCACTTCAGTTTCGTTGTCGACGCGCGCCCGCGTCGTGAAGCGCTTGACCTTGCCGTCGTCGCCGATCGCCTCGACCTCGACCGGCTGCCCGGGCTTGATGTTTTCCAGGCCGCGGATCGTGTAGCCCTCGTGCCCGGTCAGGCCGAGCGTCTGGGGGTTTTCGCCGGGCGCGAACTGCAGCGGCAGGATGCCCATGCCCACGAGGTTCGAGCGGTGAATGCGCTCGAAGCTCTCCGCGATGACGGCGCGCACGCCGAGCAGCAGCGGACCCTTGGCGGCCCAGTCGCGTGACGAGCCGGAGCCGTACTCCTTCCCGGCGAGCACGATGAGCGGCACTCCTTCGGTGCGGTAGCGCTCCGAGGCTTCGAAGATGGTGGTTTCGGCCCCATCGGGCAGGTGCACGGTCCAGTAGCCCTCGTGCTCGACGAGCTTGTTGCGGAGCCGGATGTTGCCGAACGTCCCGCGCGCCATCACCTCGTGGTTGCCGCGCCGCGCGCCGTAGCTGTTGAAGTCGATCCTGTCCACGCCGTTCGCGATGAGGTACCTGCCCGCGGGGCTGTCCACCGGGATGGCGCCGGCGGGTGAGATGTGGTCGGTCGTCACGGAGTCTCCGAGCACCGCCAGCACTCGGGCGCCCTGCACATCTTTCAACGCGGGCGGCCGCGGACCGAAGCCCTCGAAGTAGGGCGGCTCCTTGACGTACGTAGAGCTGTCATCCCACTGAAAGATCGGACCGGCTGGCGAGCTCATCTTCTTCCAGTGCTCGTCGCCCTCGAAGATGCGCGAGTACTCGCGCTTGAACATCTCCTGCTTCACGCACTGCTGCACGACTGTATTGACCTCTTCCTGCGAGGGCCACAGCTCCGACAGCATCACGGGCTTGCCGTCCTTCGTATGTCCGATGGGGTCTTTCGTGAGGTCGATGTGCACGGTGCCGGCGAGCGCGTAAGCGACGACCAGCGGCGGCGAGCCGAGGTAGCTCGCTTTCACGAGCGGGTGGATGCGGGACTCGAAGTTTCGGTTGCCGGAAAGCACGGCTACCACGCTGAGGTTCTCCTTCGTCACCGCCGCCTCCACCTCGGGACTGGCCAGCGGGCCGGAGTTGCCGATGCAGGTCGTGCAGCCGTAGCCGACGAGAAAGAAGCCGAGCTTTTCGAGAGGTTCCATCAAACCGGCGGTGTTCAGGTAATCGGTCACGACGCGCGAGCCGGGCGCCAGGCTCGTTTTGACGTAAGGATGGACGGAGAGCCCGCGCTGGACCGCGTTCTTCGCCAGGAGGCCGGCGGCGACCATGACCGACGGGTTCGAGGTGTTGGTGCAGCTCGTGATGGCCGCGATCACCACGCAGCCGTCCTCGAGCTTCGCCGCGGGTTCGGCGACGACCGCGACCCTGGCGCGCCCGTCGACGGGGCCGCCCTCACCGGTGAGGCGGGCAATTGCGATCGGATCCGCGCTGGGCTTGGGACTGTGGGCAAAGGCCGCGGTGAAGCTCTCCCAGACCCTGGGCAGGGGGGCGCGGTCCTGCGGGCGCTTGGGTCCGGCGAGGCTGGGCTCGATCTTGGTGAGGTCCAGCTCCAGCAGCTCGCTGAAGTGGGGAATGGGATCGCCGTCGCGTCGAAACAAGCCCTGCTCCTTGGTGTAGCGCTCGACCAGGTCGATCTGCTCGCGGCCGCGGCCGGTGATCTCGAGATAGCGCAGCGTCTGCGCGTCGACCGGAAACATGGCAGACGTGGCCCCGTACTCGGGGCACATGTTGCTCATCGTCGCGCGGTCGGGGACGGAGAGGCTGGACAAACCATCGCCGCAGAACTCGACGAACTTCTCGACCACGCCGTGCTTGCGCAGCATCTCCGTCAGCGTCAGCACGAGGTCGGTTGCGGTCGAGCCCGCGGGCAGCGCTCCATGGAACCGAACGCCAACGACCACGGGCGACGCGAGGTAGGCCGGCTGGCCGAGCATCGCAGCCTCGGCCTCGATGCCACCAACCCCCCAGCCGAGGACGCCGAGGCCGTTGACCATGGTCGTGTGCGAGTCGGTCCCCATCAGCGTGTCCGGGATCGCGACCTTGTGACCGTCCATGTTGCGGACCTGCACGACCTTGGCGACGTACTCGAGGTTGACCTGGTGGCAGATGCCCATGCCCGGTGGCACGAGAGAGAAGTTGTGGAACGCCTGCTGCGCCCAGCGCAAGAGCGAATAACGCTCGCGGTTGCGCTCGATCTCCTTCTCGATGTTGCGGGTATAGGAATCGCGGAAACCGAACGAGTCGACCTGCACCGAGTGGTCGATGATCAGGTCGACCGCCACCAGCGGGTCAACCTTGCCCGCGTCCTTGCCCGCCCGCTTCATCGCGGAGCGCATCGCAGCCAGGTCCACCACCGCGGGCACGCCGGTGAAGTCCTGCATGAGGACGCGCGCGGGAAGGAAGGGAAGCTCGCTGTCCGGCGCTGGGGCGGCGGGCCAACGCGCCAATTCGTCGATGTTCTTTTCGTCTGTGGTGCCCGCTCCGGCGAGGCGGATGAGACCTTCGAGCAGGACTTTCACCGTCATCGGAAGACCGTGGCCATGGTCCTTGAGCGGATAGAACTCGAGGTCAGTGCCTACGAGTCGCGAGCGTAAAGCCATGCTCAGATCGTACTAGCGGCCTGCGGCGCGCATGACGTCCGCGATACGCCGCGGGCCATCAGATGTTTCTATCTCCTCGATCGGGATCGGTAGTGCGAGGCGCCAGTTGGGCACCTCGGTCGTCGTGCCTGGCACGTTCGGCCGCTCGTGCACGCCCAGCGCGTCCTCCAGCGAGGCCAGCACGATCCGCGGCCGGCCGCGCGCAAGCTGTTCGTAAGTGGCCACGGCCACGTCGACGGGCGGCGTGTCATCGGGAAGATGCGTCAGGCTCACCAGCTTCTCGCGGAGGTGATGCAGGCGGTGCTCCGGCTCGCTACGCGTCCAGATGCCCGCGATCGTCGGCAGGTCGTGCGTCCCGACTGCCGCCACCGCGTCCCTCGGCCACCGCCGCGGTTCGGAGCCCTCGAACCACACGAGGCGATAGGAGAGCGAGCCCTTCTTGCGCAGGTGCCTGCGCACAGCCGGCTCCACCAGGCCGAGGTCTTCACCAATCACGAATGCGTTGGCGCGCCGGCTCTCGAGGGCGAGCAGCGCCAGCAGGACCGGCGCCGGGTACTTGACGTAAGCGCCCTGCGCCGCTTTCATGCCGTCGGGGATCCAGAACAGCCGGAACAGCCCCATCACGTGGTCGAGCCGGACGCCGGACGCATGCCGCCCTGCGCTGCGGATCGCGTCGACGAATGGCTCCCACCGGGCGCGGCCCAGCAGCCACGGGTCCAACGGCGGCAGGCCCAGTCCTGGCCGTCGCGAAAGAACTCATCAGGCGGCGCACCCGCGCGCATGTGCGGCGCAAGGTAGTCGCGCCAACGCCACGCGTCGAAGCCGTCCGACGCGAAGCCGACCGGCACGTCGGTGACCAGGCCAATCTCACGCGAGGCCCGCGTGAGCTGGCGGTCGACGTGGAACTGCAGCCACTGGTGATAGGCGACTCGTTTCCGGTCGGCCAGCCCGACGTCCCGCGGCCAGCTCCGCCAGGCGGGCCCGTGCACCTCGCACACCGAGTTGAAGGTTGCAAAGTCGCGCAGCGCCGCGCCCTGCCAGCGGACGTACGTGTCCAGTCCCTGCGGGTTGGGGGCCGCCCGATAGACAGCCTCCAGGGCTCGCGACTTGAGCCTGAAGACCTCGTCGTACTCGATGATTCGCCGGTCGTTGAGCCGGCGCGCGGCGTCGCGCTCCGCCGCGAAGTCGACTCGTTCCGCGCCCTCGACATCTTCGACTCGCAGGTAGATGACGTTGCGAAACCGCCGCGAGGACGCGTAGTACGGCGAAGGCTGATACGGCAGCGTGGGTGTCTGCGCGCCCAGCGGGTTGAGCAGCATGACGGTGGCGCCGGCCTTGCGCGACCAGCGCGCGAAGCGACGAAGGTCGGCGAGGTCGCCAATTCCCCAGCTGTCTCGCGAGCGCAGTGCGTACAGCTGGACCGCCCACCCCCACGTGCGCTGCGGTGCCGGAGCGCAGGGTTCGTCGGGCAGCTTCGCGCGGCGAACGCGGGGCGGCCGGTCGGCGCTCGCGCCCATGGCGTCGAGGATCGCCTGCTCGACGGCGGGCTCCGTCTCAACCACGTCCCCCCGCCAGCCGTGATAGGCGGGCAGGATGCCCCAGCGGCGCGCCCTCTCGGAAGTCGAGTTCAGGCCAAGGCTCGAAAGGGCTCCGGCTCGAAGGCGGCCAGGACTTCCCTCCAGCCGGCGAGTGCTTTCATCACGGCAGGGTCGTCCTTGGCCAGCCATGAGAGGTGGCGCAGCGCGTGCTCCAGCACGGCCTCGACCCCGATCGACTTCGGCGCCGCCATGGCTTCGCCGCGGGCGAGCTCGGCCCGCCGGACCGGAAGCACGACCAACGACTCGGCCGGCAGCTCCCGAGGTGGCGCGACGGCGGCCACGTACGTCAGGACCACGCGCCCTTCTTCATGACGCCACGAGGTCGAGTGCACCACGATCGGCTCGAGCGGATACCACTTCAAAACGTCGAGCACCGCGTCGTGCGGTTTGGCGGACGGCGACAGACCCACGCGGAGCGAGTCCGCATGCACCGGTTTCATCCAGAACAGGCCGTCCTCGCGAAGCCCGACGGGCAGGACCTCGAGCGTTTGGGCGACGAAATCGGGCGACCAGGGCAGGGACGAGATCGGCGGGCCCATCGTCTCCATAAGGGAGGCGATGGTGGGCTTACTTCTTCGCGCCACTGTCCTGGACGGTCCGCCAGACCGCGCGGACCTGCGCCGGCGTGAGCTCCTGCTGATGCGCTGACCGCCCGTGTGCCTGGACGCCGGCTATGACCTCGGACTTCGATCCCCTCGTCACCCATCCGCATCGGCAGGTCACTTCCATCAACACGCGGTACAGCCTACGCGTACGATGCTGCCCATGGCGGTGGCCGAAGACCTGGAAGTCGCGTCGTTTCTGAAGGGCCAGCCCAAGAAGCTGTTCATCGGCGGCCGCTGGGTCGACTCGGCGAGCGGCAGGACGTTCGAGACGCGCGATCCCGCCACGGGCGAGGTGCTGGCGCAGGTCGCCGAGGCGAACGCCGAGGATGTCGACCGCGCCGTCGCGGCCGCCCGCAAGTCGTTTGACCGGGGCACGTGGAGAGAGCTTCCTCCCGCCGAGCGGGCCAAGGTGCTCTGGAAGATCGGCGACATGATTGAGGAGCGGGCCATGGAGCTCGCCCAGCTCGAGACGCTCGACAACGGAATGCCGATCAACGACGCGATGCTCTTCCATGCTCCTCTCGCGGCCGCGACGTTTCGCTATTACGCCGGCTGGGTCACCAAGCTCGACGGAGCGACACAACAGGTCTCGCTTCCGGGTAAGTACCTGAGCTACACCCTGCGCGAGCCGGTCGGCGTGGTCGGGCAGATCATCCCCTGGAACTTCCCGCTCCTGATGGCGGCGTGGAAGCTCGCGCCGGCCCTCGCCTGCGGCAACAGCGTGGTGCTGAAGCCGTCGGAGGAAACACCGCTGAGCGCGCTGCGCCTCGCGGAGCTGCTCCAGGACGCCGACGTGCCGGACGGCGTCGTCAACGTCATCCCCGGTTTCGGCGAGACAGCCGGCGCGCGGCTCGCCTCGCACCCGGACGTGGACAAGATCGCCTTCACCGGCTCGACCGAGGTCGGCAAGCTCATCGCCAAGGCGTCGGCGGACAGCAACCTGAAGCGCGTCAGCCTCGAGCTCGGGGGCAAGTCGCCAAACATCGTGTTCGCCGACGCGGACCTGACCAAGGCCGTATCGGGCGCCTTCTTCGGCATCTTCTTCAACCAGGGACAGGTCTGCTCGGCCGGCTCGCGGCTGTTCGTGCAGGAGAAGATCTACGACCACGCGCTCGACGAGCTGCTCAAGACGGTGGCCGACACGCGGATCGGCCCCGGCATCGACCCGGTGAACCAGATGGGTCCGCTCGTGTCCAAGACGCAGATGGAGCGGGTGCTCGGTTACATCCGCACCGGCAGCCAGGAGGGTGCGCGGCTGATGGTGGGCGGCGACCGGCCGCAGGGCCTCGAGGGCGGTTACTTCGTCAAGCCGACGGTCTTCGCCGACGTCGACGGCAAGATGCGGATCGCCCGCGAGGAGATCTTCGGGCCGGTGGTGGCTGCAATCCCGTTCAGCGACGAGGACGACCTGGTCGCCAAGGCCAACAGCACCATCTACGGGCTGGTCGCAGGCGTGTGGACGAGAGACGTCGCGCGCGCCCACCGCGTGGCGCATGCCCTCAAGGCGGGGACGGTCTACGTCAACTGCTACCACATCGTCGACGCGGTCACGCCTTGGGGCGGATACAAACAGAGCGGTTGGGGACGTGAGCTCGGCCCGTATGCGCTCGATCTATACACGGAGATCAAGAACGTAATCGTCGACATCGCCTGAGCATCACGCCTCACGGGCGATACTGAGGCGTGGTCCGCGGGCCTGCGGCGCTCCTCCTGACCGGGTTTCAGCTGGCGATGGTGTTTCCGACAGATCCGGGCTCTGCGCCGCGGCCCGCGCCACGCGTGAGCATGGCCAACCCCGCCGACATCTTCCAGTACCCCCTGCCCACGTGGCAGCCGCACTGCCTGGGCTTCGGCAGCGAGTGGCGCTACTGCAACGGCACGCCGCTCCGCGTGTGCCCGTCCGGTGCGGTGTGGCTGCACACTGCGACGGACATCGTGGCGTCGGCTGGGCAGCCGGTGGTGGCGGCCGGCGATGGCGTGATCGCGGGTTATCTGATCGACCCGACGTTTCGCGGCGGCGTCCTGATCCGGCATGAGACGACCACCGGCGCCGTGATCACGCAGTACTGGCACGTGTGGCTGCGGTCGGGCTTCGCTGTCGGCTCACGCGTCAAGCGCGGCGAGGTTTTCGCGGACATCGCGGACATGGGCGACAAGACGCACTTTCACTTCGCGGTGTTCAACGGTGATTTCGAATCGCATGCGTGGAACGGCGCGCTGCCCCCGAGCGCATGCTCAGGATTCCCGGCGTTCCCCTACAAATTCATCGACCCGACGGCGTTCATCGAGGCGCACCTGCCACCGGTGCGCCTCGCGCACGGAACGCTCTTCGGCT